>Ga0075120_10000719_pt1 | contig 27545 bp, 25 predicted proteins | sample AntAceMetag02UKL_FD_69792 | JGI IMG/M metagenome (GOLD analysis project Ga0075120, IMG submission 69792) | Saline lake microbial communities from Ace Lake, Antarctica - Antarctic Ace Lake Metagenome 02UKL | ecosystem: Environmental > Aquatic > Non-marine Saline and Alkaline > Saline | place...
TTTGTAAGCCATATGCCAACTCCTACTTTCTTGTGCTTTCTATCCCGGAAAATTATTGCAGTATATCGGCTGCCGGTTTGTCGAAAATATGATCGTTCAGCAAGCGACGCCCGACAATGTGTTGGTCCACGATCCTGCGCCCGACCTCGGCATTCACTTTGCCATAGATGACCGGCGGCATGCCGTCGAGAATGACCTCGACCGTAGGTTCGGAGTAGCAGAGGCCCATGCAGCCGGTCTGTTTGAGAGCGACGTTGTGTACACCGCGCTGATCGAGTTCATCGAGAATGGCGTTGAACGTTTCCTTGGCACCGGCGGCGATGCCGCAGGTTCCCATGCCCACGATTACCTGGGTATCCTTTATTTCCATGTCGCGCTGTGACATTTCGCGTTTTTTTGTTTCCCGCAATTTTCTCAGGTCATCCAGTGTCAGTTTGCTCATGATGCGTTCCTCTCCATGATTTTACTTTTTAAGATCAAGGGGTGAATTCTTCGTCCAATCCTCTGATATATCGTTTGGCCAAGGTCAATTCCAGTGCCGTGTCCATACCGCCCAAGGCCTCCAGCAGTGCGCAGCGCGAGACCTCATACGAGCCTCCGCCGCCGTGCCTTTCAAATAGCAACTCGTAGTCGCCGGGGAAATTCATCATGGTCAGGACGGTTTCCGGCAGATTTTCGACGGGCGGAGCATCGAGGTGGGTCTGGTCGAAGGCGAAGTCCACGGTGGTGCCCCTGCCGGGTTCGGACTGTATTTCCATTGTTCCGCCTACCGTCTCTATCTGCTGTTTCAGGAAAGGTAGGCCGAGCCCGAAGCGGCGGTTACGATGTTTTTCACCGTTGGTGAAGAAGGGATCAACGGCCCGTGCGAGAGTGGTTTCATCCATGCCACATCCATCATCCTCGATGCGTATGGAGCAGCGGCTTGCGGCGGTGGTCATGACGACTCCGACGTGACGGGCTTTTGCTTCGATGGCATTTTGAACAAGGTCCAGCATGAGTTCACCCAGCGTTGCGTGCACGGCTATTCGCCTTTGTGTTTGGCCAGTATCTCCGCGAGTTGATCTGGCACGAGGTTGCCGTAGACTTTTCCGTCCACCATCATCACCGGGGCCAGGCCGCAGCATCCGACGCAGCGCACGGACTCAATGGAGAATTCGTTGTCGGGCGTGGTTGCATTCAGGCCGGCACCCAAGAGGGCTTCGACTTCATCAACAAGCGCCTCAGCACCTTTCAGATAGCAGGCGGTGCCCATGCACACCTGAATCCGGTGGCGGCCCGGTTTTTTCATTTTAAAGAAGTGATAGAAGGTGATTACGCCATAGATTTTCGCGACGGGTACCTCAAGGCATTCGGCCACTTCAAAGGCGGCACTGCGCGGAACATATCCAAAGTGTTCCTGGACGCGGTGCAGGACCATGATCAGATTGCCTGGTTTGTCTTTCCAATTCCCGATGTATTCGAGAATCTCGGGAGTCAGGACGGATTCTTTTTCTGTCGTTGCGGTATTCAATCTATTACCTCCACCCGTACGGTTGCGATCGGGGAGACTCCGCCGATCAGTGAAACGTTAAAACTGATAGCCGCCATATCTGCCACGAAATGAAACGATGATCAAGTGGAAATTTTGTAATATTTGCAGATAAATAATCACATAAAACAGCTTGATATGTGACAATCAATCTAATAATAGAACAAAAGCGACAATAAAAGGCATAACAAGGTGCTTAATATGAAAACTGAGATCGTAAAACGACTGTCACAATACAACAGTGTGCTGCTTAAATTGAAAACATTGGGTTTCGTCAAGGTCTTCTCGGACAACCTGGGCGATGCCATTGGCATTTCTTCTTCGCAGGTCCGGCGCGATTTTTCGGTGTTCGGACTGACGGGCAACAAGCGCGGTGGCTATCGGATTGACGAGTTGATTGAACAGCTTGCGCATATTCTCGGCAAAGACGAGGTACGGAAAATCGTGATTGTTGGCTGTGGAAAAATTGGGCGGGCTCTCATGAATTATGCAGGGTTCACGCGCGGGGACATCAAGGTCATGGCGGGATTCGACATCAACATGGAGCGCGTAACGGCGGAGGGGCAGGTGCCGATTTATCACATTTCGGAAATGGCCGACTACGTGCAGCGCGAAGGCGTTCCCGTGGCCGTCATGACGGTGCCGGAGAATGCGGCGTCGCAGGTCATGGAAACGTTGGTGAACGCCGGCATACGGGGCATCCTGAATTTTGCGCCGGTGACGCTGAAAAGCGTGTCGGATCGGTGCGAAGTGCACAACATCAACATTGCGCTGGAAATCGAGAAGTTATTTTCACTAATGTACTTTGCTGAAAAGCAGAAATAAACGGAAAGGAACACGGCCGTGGTAACAATGCAACAGGTGGTGGGCGCTCTGGAAGGCGAAGTGCTCTATAGGACCAAAAATTTTGATGGATGCGAGGTTGCGTTTGTGGTGGCGTGCGACCTCATGAGCGATGTGCTGGTGGTGGATGTGGAGAACATTCTGCTGGTAACGTCGCTGGTTTCCCGGCAATCGTTGAAGACGGCTCATCTGGTGGGTGCCTCGGGCGTCGTTATTGTAAACGACAAAACCCTGCCGGATGATCTGGTCGCATTGGCCGAGGAACTGGAACTGAGTGTGATCCGTACCCCGTGCGACAAGTTCAAGTGTTGCGTGGTGCTGGGCAAACTGCTGGGGATATAACGCATGGATATCGTTGCTCTAGGTTCCGGGAATCCACCGCTCCTGATTCTGGAGCTGCTGATTCGTTTGAAGGTGCGTGAGGTCATGAGCACCAACCTGGTCACCGCCACGCGCCGCGACACCTTGCGCCGAATTCAGCATATCATGAAGGACATGCGCATCACCGGGGTACCCATCGTGGAACACCGGCGCCTCTTCGGGCTGGTCAGCATTGACGATATTATCAACGCCCTCGAAAATGGCACCATCGAAGATGCTGCAGAAAAACACATGAGTACGCACATGGTGGTGCTCGATGAAAACATGCCGCTCTCCCTGGCCATATCCTATTTTCGAAAATTCTCGTTCGGACGTTTCCCGGTGCTCAACAAGGACAACGAGATCACCGGCATTCTGACCAGTCGCGACATCAACGTGGCACTCCTTCATGAACTGACCCTCGAACTCGACCGGATGGAGACCAGCACCGTCACGGACCTGAAGACCGACGACCTGCACATGTTCAAGGTCTATCATGTGGGCAAGTACGATTTTGAAAATGCCGGCAAGGCCTCGACTGACATCAAGCGCTTTCTGAAAAATCGAGGAGTGGCCGCGTCGATCATTCGGCGCGTGGCCGTGGCCGCCTACGAACTCGAGATGAACCAGGTGGTCCATTCCGATGGCGGAACCATCACCTGCCGCATCGAGCCGGAATACACCGAGCTCGTTGCGCAGGATACCGGGCCCGGCATTGAAAACGTCGAAGAAGCGATGAAGGAAGGCGTCACCACGGCCAACGAGTGGATTCAGTCGATGGGCTTCGGTGCCGGTATGGGCCTGCCCAACGCCCGGCGCGTCGCCAATGAATTTCACATCGAATCCAGCCGCCAGGCTGGAACCAAAGTGCGGGTGTTGATTCGATTGAACGAACAAAAGGAGGACCGTTGATTATGAAATGTTCGGACCTGAACGGAGAATTTGAAGCCCTCATTCTGCCTGCACCGGAAAGCGACGTGTCCGGCGGCTACACCTCGGACCTGTTGAGCGATGTCATGGCGCACGCCCGGCAGGGGGACGTGTTGATCACCATACAGTCGCACAAAAACACCGTGGCTGTGGCGTCTCTTGCCGGCATCTCCGCCATCATCCTGTGTAACAGCCGTCCAGTGCCCGACGATATGGTCGAAGCCGCCAGGCAGGAAGACATCAATTTGTTTCGCACGCCGAACAACCAATTCGACACCTCCTGCCGTATCCGTCGGCTGTTGGACGCCTGATTCATGATCTTCCGGGCCGACCTACACCTTCACTCCTGCCTTTCGCCCTGCGGCGGGCTGGATATGTCGCCCTCCGCCATCGTGCAACGTGCGAGGGAATGCGGGCTCAATGCCCTGGCTCTGACCGACCACAACACGGCACGCAACAGTCCCGCCTGGCAGGAAGTCTGCCGCGCATACGGCTTGGCGCATCTCTTCGGCATAGAAGTCAACACCACCGAAGAGGCGCATATCCTGTGTTACTTCGATCAACTGGAAGCCGTCATGGAACTCGATCGGCTAATTTACGATTCCCTGCCAAACGTCCGCAACGATCCCGTCCGCTTTGGTGATCAGGTGATCGTGAATGCGGAGGAAGAAATCGAAGGAGAGGTGGAAAAATATCTGCATGGGGCCGCAGCCTATTCCGTTGGTGACTTGACTGTGCTGGTACATGAGTTGGGCGGGTTGGTCGTGCCGTCGCACGTGGACCGCGATGCCTTCAGTCTAACCTCGCAGCTTGGCTTTATTCCGGAAGATGATTTTGACGCGCTTGAAGTCTCTCGTCATTACGACCTGGAGAGTGATCCGCTAAGTCTTCGCGGGCGCTACGCCATGCTCACGAACTCCGATGCCCACACCTTGGATTCCATCGGCACGCGATTCAACACCTTTGAGCTTGAAGCCTTCACGGTGGAGGCCCTGTACGCTCTGCTGCATCGTGAGCAGCAACCTGAAGCGACAGATCGCTCAGATCAATGTGAACGTCAGAAGCGCGAAACTCATCGTCACCCGTAGCTCATCCAAACGGCCCACATCGGCTTTTGCCTCACGCGTAGATCGCCAGAACAGAGGCGTCATCTGCACCAAGTCGGTCAGGAGATTGCTGTTGAGCAACACCTCGTATGTCAGAGGTATCTTGTGTTGCATGGCAAAACGAGGTGCACACCGATCGACTGCCGCATCAGCCTTGGCCTCAAAATTCCCGGCATCTGCCATCAGCCGAGAACGCAGCTCAAGGAGATGATTGGGTCCGGGAACGACGAGGACGAGGGAACCGCTCGGTTTCAGCACACGGGCAAGCTCCTCTACATTTCGAGGAGCAAGCACACTCAATACTATGTCGAGGGAATCATCCGCAAAAGGAATCCTTCGCATGACATTTGAGATTATCCACCGAGGACCCTTGTGACGGCGTGCCGCGAGCCGAATGGCCTCTTTCGACACGTCGACGCCGTACAATGGCCCTGTCACAACGTCTCGCAGTGCAGCAAGGAAATAGCCCTCCCCGCAACCTGAGTCCATGACGCCACCCAGGGCGTCCATTTCCCCTCTTTCAAGCAGTTGACGCACCTTGCTTTGGACGAGTTCTGAAAGCGGGGTAAACGCGCCGCTATCGAGGAATCTCCGCCGTGCCTGAACCATCTCAGCATTGTCGCCAGGATGTCGGGAGCGACTATGGTGACTCAGCAGAAGGTTCACGTAGCCCTCCTTGGCCAAGTCAAAGGAGTGGCCTTGGGGACAAAGGCAGACTCGGTCACCCCAGGACAGCGGCTGCTCGCACACCGGACAGATCAGAGGAATATCCTTATCAGTCCCGTTTTCGGCGTCCGGGGCTCTTCGTGTAGGGTTTGCTTTCATTCCACTTTGAGTCCTTCTCCGCCAGACGTCAGCCATGACCGGCAGTGGTTTTCGGATAGGTTCGGTTAATGTTAAAATGGTGAGTTTATAATTACTTTTTCGTTGCGTACGGAACGTCAGAATCACTTTCCATGGTGGGCGCGCCCCCGCTGGCCTGGGCTGGCCATTTGATCATGAAGCAGTTCTGTGCATTCGGGATATCTTCGCTGCACCAGCAACCATTGAAAACCTTGGGTCCGGTTTTGTTGCGGTGCAGGTTCTGGCTGAAGTTGTCGTATTCATAGGGTTCCCCGCTCACCCATTGAAGCCCGCTTTCGGTCCGGTGCAATCCGATCCAGAACCAACATCCGGCGGGAAAGAATCCGCTGATAAACGCATTTTCTTGTGCGGATAGGATGGTTACGAGATGGCCTTGAAGATGTTCACAGAAGCGTCGCGCGTCTTGCCAGGTCATAAAACGGGGAATAAACAGATAGAGCGATTCGTTGTATCGGTGCGCAAGCTTGTGAAGGTCGGCGTAGCGTTCTTCGCGCAGTGTGATTAGGGTGTCAACATGAGCCAGGTGGTTCTGCTGTACTGGGTCATCCGCCCAGATCGAACGGATTCGCTTCAGCTCTTCGATGGGGATGGTTTCGCAGTCAAAGGAAAAATCGGAAGGCGGATTTTTCGTGAAAGGATCAATATGTGTAAGGCGGTTGTTTCCGCACGTTAGCGTGGCCACTGGCGCATCGCTCAGCGGGGTGAGATCAGCGATCCTGTTGCACTGGCAGCTCAGCATATTCAGTGGCATGCCGCGCAACGGTTCAAGACTTTCAATCTGGTTGCTGGCGCAGTGCAGCCAGCTCAATTTGCAGTCCGCCAATGGCGCCAGTGTTTTAATGTTGTTGCCGCAGCAATGCACCATTTTGATGGGCATGGACCCAAGAGGCTCAAGGCTTTCGAGCAGATTTCCGCCGCAGAACAACCCGGTGAGTTTCATGCCGTTGAGCGGTGCGAGCGATGTGATTCGATTCCCCCAGCAGGACAGGAAGTCAAGCGGGGCACCGGTCAGCGGTTCGAGGCTTTCGATCTTTTGACAGCCCCCGCAATTGAAGTGTACCAGCGGCAGGTCTCGTAAAGAGTCGAGGTTATCGAAACGGCAGTTTTCGCAGTCGAACGTGCGTAGCGGCATGCCGCGCAAAGGTTCCAGCGAGGTGATGGGATTGTCGCTGCAGTTCAGTATCTCGAGTTTCATTCCCCGAAGCGGTTCAAGGGATTTGATTCGGTTATTCTGACAGTAAAGCACGGTGATGGGCAGGCCCGCAAGCGGTGCCAGATCGCTGATGTCGCATTCCGGTATCTCGATGGTCAGGCCATCATTGACCATGTCAATATATATGTCTGCGGAGGGCCAGGCGACCCTGAGCTCAGCTTCCCATGTTTTGAGTTTTTCATTCATCGCCTCGCGTTGAAAGACGCGTTCAAGTCCGGCTTCAGCCCGTTTTCGTCGTTTGCCATCGGGATGGGAATCGAGAATGTCTTGATAGTGGGTTTTGGCGACGATGTAGTTTCCTTTCTGCAACTGTCTCTCTGCGATGTCAAGAATATCAGCCTGCCAGGGCGTACCGCGAGAATAGATACGTACGCGCGTATAGCGGACGTCGGACACCCAACCGCAGAGTCCGACCGCTGTGCGGTTGGCACCGGCCAGCGGTTCCGGATCCTTAACCGTGAAGATGTGTTCATCGTTAACCGTTAGAGACAAGCTCTTGCCGCTTCGCTCGGCGCAAATGCGATAGTGTTTATTTCGGATCAGTGGGGATGCGGTCTGAATCCATATTCTCTGGTCGGCGCGTGACAGCAGATTCAGGGAATTGTCATAGGCACCATAGCAGAATTCGTACCCGCTGTAGGGGATTGTTTTTTTACTGCCTGCGTTGATGGCTCCGATAAAACATCCTAGATTGTTGAGGTTCATGCTGCGAATCGAGCATTCGTATTCAATGCGCACATCTCCGGGAATTTCTTGTCTGAACAGCAGGGCCTGAGGCTCTCCTCCGTGAAGGCGCAATGCACCTTCGGTGACTTCGCAGGTGCCTCCCAGAACATCCCAGTGCATTAGTGCGTCCGGGTGGTTCATGTCATCATCCGCGACCAGATGCCACAAGGTGCCGGTCTGATAGGCCTCGATATCCTGCTGTAAATCAAGCACCGTGGCATACCGCCCGGCCGGTTCCCGAGCAAGGGCCCGCATCGCGATTCGCGAAAGGGGTTCCGGGATGCCGTCGTCGCCACAGTGAGGAAAGATGAGACTCGCGTCCTCTCCGCCACGTCCGGAGCGTTTATTGTAGTCGATGGGGGGGCGGATTTTGTTTGCGAGAATGGCATCGATCAACGCTCTGGTGGTATGATATTTGGAGACGTGGAGCGGAGGGCGCAGGGTGAGGATGCTGTATAAGATGGCGCCCAGGGAGTAGATGTCAGAGAGGAGGCTTGTCTTTTTTTGGTCAAGGCTTGCCTGCTCCGGTGCCATGAAGCCGGGCGTGCCCATGATATGCCCACTCATGGTACGCAGCGCCGACCCTGCTTTTTCATGACGCATGGAACGTATAAACTCTTTGGAGCGTATATTGGCGACCTCGTCATAGTCATTTATGGCTGGCGTGTTCTCGCGATTCGGTTCGGAATCCGTGGGTACTGGCTGCGGATTGGTGGGTTTGGCCAGACCCCAGTCAACCACCAGAACCTCGCCATATTCAGCAATCATAATGTTGTCGGGCTTGAGGTCGCGATGGACGATTTGATGTGCATGTGCAAAAGCCACGGCATCACAGACCTTCTGAAAGAGATTAATCAATCGAGCAAGGGGAAAGCTGTCGATGGTCTCAGGGTCGCCCCGTCGCAAGCTGATGAGAACGTCGGTGAGGGTTTGCCCTTTAACGTGTTTCATGGTGTAAAAGACGCGGCCCTGATTGTCCGTGCCTACTTCATGAATAGGAACGATATTGGGGTGTTCGAGTTGGGCGGTGATTTGCGCTTCCTCCACGAAGCGTAGCAGGTCCTCGGGCGTTTGATTCTCTACAGGGTTAAGCGCTTTCATCGCGACCGAACGTTTGCAGTTCAGGTCTGTAGCCTTATAGATGATGCCCATGCCGCCTTCAGCAATGATCTCCCCGAGCTGATATTTCTTGTCGCTGGAGACGATGAGCGTGGAGGGGTCAAGGATTTCGTGTTCCTCTCCTGGCTGCGACATGCCGATCTGCCTGATAGGACTTGGCAACATGCTTTTGATGTGGGTATTTTCTGCTGCCTCGCCTGACATAACTCCTCCGCATATAGTAAGCCATGAATATAGCGGTCGCGGACGAAAAAATACAACCCTTTTACCTGTGTGCAATAGGCGTATGGGCGTATTTCGTAGTTAAAAATCCAGCTTTCTGGGCTTGCTTTGTGCTTTTTCTGGTTTTTCGTTCTGAGTTGTTATGAGGCGGGTTGGGAAGCGGGAGAGTTCCGGGTCGCGGGCACCCATGCAGAGGACGGCTCCACCCGATTGCCAGTGCTGCGGGATCTCCTTCAGCAGAAACTCGTAGTCGGGCGCGTAGTGGGCTGGTATGCCTTCGGCTTGCAGATCGTGGACAAAGGTGTCGGCATCCAGTGCGCGTTGGGTGGTTCCTCCGGCGTAGTAGACCGGCAGGATATAGAGAAGATCGGGCGGGGTGATGAGCTGCTTGAATACGGATGTGAGGGGGGTACGCATGGCGGCGAGCGGGCCGAAGCCGTGCGGACGCCAGATGCCGATGAGGGCGTGATGTTTTTCTTTGAGGGTGGTCCAGGCGGCCCGGATTTTTTCGGGGTTGTGGGCGTAGTCGTCTACGAGGGTGACACCGCAGCAGGTTCCGCAGGTTTCGAGTCGGCGTCGGATGCCTGGGAATCGGGGCATGGCCTCATGCAGGGCTTCGGGCGAACAGCCCAGTTCAAGGGCAAGGGTGAAGGCAAGGAGGGCGTTTTCGGCGTTGTGGCGTCCGGGTTGCGGGACGCGGTATATTTTTCCGTCGATGGTGAAGTGCCATCCTTCGTGATCGCGGGCGATAGTGGAATCATCGGCGATGCGTATTTTGTGTTGCGGAATGGCGGAGAGGAGGTGTGCGACGGATGGTGTGCAGATGATTTTTCGGGTGACGCGCGATGCGAAGTCGTTGAAGAGGGCGATGGATTCATCGAGGGAAAAGTGATCTTGCGAGATGTTGGTGAGGATGGCGTATTCGGGCCGAAAGCAGAGGAAGGAACGGTCGCTTTCGTCGGCTTCAATGACCCAGAGGGGCGTTTCAGCGGCGGATGGGCGGACATTTCCGGTGCGGTCGGGCGGGGTGTCCCATCCGATGACGGCACCTCCATTGACGGTGAATGGGTCTTTTCCGCATTGTTCGAGGAGCCATCCGGTCATGCCGGTGACGGATGTTTTTCCGCAGGTTCCGGCGATGGCCGCGAGGGGTGCGGTGCCGATGCAGTCGGCCAGCATCTGCGCACGATGGATGACCGGGATGTTGAGTTTTCGGGCCTTCAGTAAGTCAGCATTGTCGGCTTCAATGGCGGTGCTGACCACGACGCCGGTGGTATCGGGCGTGACCCCTGAGCCGTCTTGCGGGAATAGTTGGAGTCCGGCACGGGTGAGACGTTCGAGTACATCGAGTGCTATTCCCTGATCGGCATAACGATCGGAACCGGTGACGCGGAATCCGCGAAAGAGAAGGGTCTGAACAATGGCGTTCATGCCGACGCCTGCTGCGCCGATGAGGTGATAGCGGGAGTTTTTAGATGTTTTTATGCGCTACCTCGCAACTCAATGAGGAGGGTTTTGACTCGGTCCAGCTAATCATGACGGATTGTTTTATGCAAACATCCGTTTGTCTTTAATCGCATAGCGATAATCTTACCCTCCGTCCGCTCGGCGAGCGGACAGCTACTTGGATTCTGTTCTGTGGATCGCGGACTGGAAGTCCACGCTACGTTAGGTGACCTTTTCTCATTCACAACAGCGTAGTCGGTGTTGTTGACTAACAGGATGTCGGGCCTCAAGCCCGGCAGCCTGTTAGAGGCGGATGAGCTTGTGGGTGGCGTCGGGTTCGAATATGGGGTTGATCACGGGTTGACGTGTCGAGGCGGTGGATGCCGTGGCGGCGGACTCTCCGTCGATCAGCTCGATCAGGAGGGGCCCGAGTGGGGTGGAGACGGATTGCAGGGCGGTTGCGGCCCTTTCGTATTGTTTGGCTTGGATGAAGAGAAGGGCAACCATGGTGAAGTTCTGGTCGTTTTTCTCTTTGCTGATGCGGGAGGCCATTTCGCGCAGGGAAAGGTCTTCAAAGTTGAAGGGGTCGGGGGTGGTGCCTACTTCGCTTCCGCCTGCGAAGAGAACGCGGCTGGCGAGGATGCGGGTGTCATTTACGTCGTTGATACGGACGATTTTGTCGCCTTTTTTCAGGGAAACGCTGACTGGTGCATCCATATTTTCGAGGAAGGAGTAGCTAATTTGGCGGGGCATGGCGCAGACGGCTTCGGTGCTGGATGCGAAGGCCTGGAGAGCGGAGATTTCGGGGGTCAGAACAGGTTCGGTCATGGCTTTGGCGAGAAGGGCCTGTGCTTCGGAAAACTGAAAGCGATAGAGGGCCTGCGCGGTTTTTTGCATGACTTCGTCGAGTGCGGCCTGCGCGGCCCGGATTTTCTCGGCTTCGGCTAGGTCGCGTTCCTTGATTTGTTTGCGGATGTCGCGGAGGGTATCGTCGCGCACTTTTTTCAATTCGTCGGCGTATGGTCCATCGTACCGTTCAGCGGCGAGGGCGGCTTCTTCGAGTTGGTCGGCTGCCAGAAGACGTTCGATGGTCTGAAGGAATTGCTGTTCGGCGGCTTGGAGTTCCTGCTCGCGGTTTTGTTGGAATTGCTCGATTTGTGCGCGTGCCAGAAGGGCTTCTTCGGAGTCGGGGTAGGTTTCGATGAAGGCTTCGAGGCGTCGTATGATTTCATTGTGGAGGTCAGGGTTGGTTTGCTGAAAGGCGGTAATTTGTTCGTAGGCTGCCAGGACTTCCTGGTGCTGGAGTTCGGCATCGTGTATGGCACGCCAGTGTTGCAGATGCAGCCAAGCAAACAGTGCGCCTCCGGCTACGGCGAGCAGGATCAGTAAGAACATCAGCTTTTTTACCATGGCTTCACTCCCGTTATAGCGATCAAGTGCGAATCAGGTTCAGCACTTCGTCGCGTTTGGTTTCCATTTGTTCCTGGGTGGTGGCTTCAAGGTTAAGACGAATCAGGGGTTCGGTGTTGGAGCCGCGAACATTAAACCACCACGTGTCGAACTCCAAGGACAACCCATCGAGTTCGGTACTCTTTCCCTGCGGATAGTGGGTGCGCAGGCGACGTAAAATGTCCTCTTTGGAGGCATGGACTTTGGAGTTGATTTCACCGCTCGCGAAGTAGCGCTGGATAGGTTTGATCAGCTCGGAGAGCGGAACCTCCGACTGACTGACCAGGTTGGCGACGTAGAGGGCGGCTAGGGAGGAACTTTCGGCGAAGAAGTTGTCCTTGAAATAATAATGACCGGAGAGTTCACCGGCGAAGCGGGCGTTTTTATCGCGCATCTGCTGCTTGATGAAGGCATGACCTACGCGCGACATGAGGGCCTCGCCGCCGGCCTGCTCGATGGTTTCGCGAACGGCCCAACTGCTGCGAAGATCGTAGAGAATGGGACCTTTTTCCTCTTGAAGGATTTCCTGTGCGATGAGAGCGGTGATGATGTCCATGGGGATGACGCGTCCATTTTCGTCGACGAATCCGGCACGGTCGGCGTCGCCATCGAAGGCGATGCCGAAGTCGTAGTGTCCGTTTCTCACCATGTGTTGGAGGTCTTCGAGGGTTTCCGTTACGAGGGGATTGGCCTCGTGATGGGGGAACGAGCCGTCGTATTCGCCGTAGAGTGGGTCGATCTCAATGAGGCCGTCGAGGACGTTGGATTCCATGATGCCCATGGCGTTGGCCATATCGATGGCGACTTTTACGGGTTTTTTCAGATGGGCAAATTGGCGGATGTGGCGTTTGTATTCGGGGAGAATGTCGTGTGGGGTGATGGTGCCTGGTTGGGCGGGAGGCGGAGGAAAGGTTTGGTTGAGGGCAATGGCTTCGATGTCGTGTATGCCGTTGGCGCCGCTGATGGGTATGGCCCGGTCGCGGCAGAGTTTCATGCCGTTCCATTCGCCGGTGTTGTGGGAGGCGGTGATGATGATAGACCCATCGGCCTTCAGGAAACCGTTGGCGAAATAGGACATAGGCGTGGTGCAGAGGCCGAGGTTAATGACATCGGCACCCTGTTCGGTGAGGCCGCGTGCGAGGGACTCAAGGAGGGGTTTGGAATGCGGACGCATGTCATGACCGACCACGACCGTGCGTGGCTTCAGAAAGGTGACGTAGGCGCGCCCAATGCGGTAGGCGAGTTCTTCGGTGAGGTCTTTCCCGTAGATGCCGCGTATGTCGTATGCTTTGAATGGGCCTGCCATGTCTATTGCTGCTCCTAGTTTATGTCGTGCGTGAAAGGGTTGAATCAGAGTCCGGCCTCGCGAAAGGTGGAAGCGACGATTTCCTGTGCTTCCTGCTGTATTTTTTTCAGATGGTCAGCTCCTTTGAAGCTTTCCGCGTAAATTTTATAGATGTCTTCGGTTCCGGAGGGACGTGCGGCGAACCAGCCGTTATCCGTCACCACTTTGAGCCCGCCAATTTCCGCCTGATTACCCGGTGCGCGGGTGAGTTTGGCGTGAATGGTTTCGCCAGCGAGAGTATGGGCGGTGACCTGTTCAGGTGAGAGTTTTTTCAGGATACTTTTCTGGGGGCCGGAGGCGGGGGCGTCCATGCGTTCGTAGACGGGATCGCCGAAGCGTTCGGTCAGTTCGCGGTAATGTATGCCGGGATCTTTTTTTGTTTTGGCGGTAATTTCCACGGCGAGCAGATCCATGATGATACCGTCCTTGTCGGTGGTCCAGACGGTTCCGTCGCGCCGCAGGAAGGAGGCCCCAGCGCTTTCCTCGCCGCCGAATCCGAAGGAGCCGTCGAGCAGGCCGGAGACAAACCATTTGAAGCCGACGGGTACTTCGCAAAGGGTGCGCCCGAGGTCGGCGGCGATGCGGTCGATCATCGAACTGCTGACCAGCGTTTTCCCGATGGCGGCGTTGGCCGCCCAGCCGGGCCGGTTCTGAAAGAGATACTGAATGGCGACGGAGAGAAAATGATTGGGATTCATTAGCCCAGCCGTGGGGGTGACAATACCGTGGCGATCGTAGTCGGCGTCGTTTCCAAAGGCGATGTCGTAGTGGTCTTTGAGTCCGATGAGCCCGGCCATGGCATAGGGCGAGGAGCAGTCCATGCGGATTTTCCCGTCGTGATCAAGGCACATGAAGCTGAAGGCGGGGTCGGGCCAGTCGTGCAGGACGTCGATGTTCAGTCCGTAGGTTTCGGCAATGACCTTCCAGTAATAGATGGCGGCGCCGCCCATGGGGTCGGCACCGATGTGGAGACCGGCGGAGCGGATGACGTCCATGTCGACCATGTTAACGAGATCGTTGACATAGGGACGGAGAAAATCAAAGGCGTGGACGCAAGGGGTTTTGAGGGCGCGCTCATAGGGGATGCGGCGCACATCGCGGTTGGCGTTGGCGAGCAGTTCATTGGCGCGTCGGGCGATCCGGTCGGTGATGTCGTTTCCTGCGGGTCCACCGTCGGTTGGGTTGTATTTGATTCCGCCGTTGTCGGGCGGGTTGTGAGAGGGCGTGATGATCAGTCCGTCGGAGAGTCCGGTGGTCCGTTCGCGATTGTAGCAGAGAATGGCGTGCGAGACGGCGGGGGTGGGGGTGTAGGTGAGACCTTTCTGAATCATGGTTTCGACGTGATTAGCGGCCAGCACTTCGAGCGCGGTGATGAAGGCGGGTTCGGATAGGGCGTGCGTATCCATGCCGAGGAAGAGCGGGCCGTTGATGCCTTTTTCGGCGCGGTATTCGCAGACGGACTGGGTGATGGCCAGGATATGGTTTTCGTTGAAGGTTGTCTTGAAGGAGGAACCGCGATGTCCCGAGGTGCCGAAGGAGACCTGTTGCGCGGGTTCGGTGGGATCGGGCTGAATGGCGTAGTAGGCGCTGATCAGGCGGGGGATATTGGTCAGCATAGCTTTGGGTGCCGGCTTCCCGGCCAATGGATGGATACTCATTGAACTGCTCCTCTTCTGCTTGTCGTTGCGCGCAAGTCCGGTATTAAACGGTACAGTATAGCAACGGTTTTCAGTTTATTAAGTCAAAAGATTGGTTTATGAAAAATAGACATGAACCGAATCATTCTGGACCCAGAAGAGCTGAAGGCGGATGGACAGGCCGTCCTGCTGACCGATGCCCGCGCCGCGCATCTTCGCCGCGTACTCAACGTGGTGCCTGGTCAAGCCGTGCGCGTGGGCTTGTTGGATGGGCCGTTGGGTACGGGCGAGGTGATGCGCACGGAAGCGTCGGGCGTACTTTTACGATGCCGATGGGAACCCGTCGTGCCGAATGTTCCCCGCGTTGATTTGCTGCTGGCGCTCCCACGTCCCAAGGTGCTGAAGCGCCTCTGGTCGCAACTGGCGGCGCTGGGGGTGGGCAGGGTGTATGTGACCAACGCGGAACGAGTGGAACGGAATTATTTCGATACGCATGTGCTGGAGGAGTCGTTTATCCGGGGGCAGTTGATCGAAGGCTTGCAGCAATGCGGGGATACCCGCTTGCCGCATGTTTCGGTGCACCGTCGTTTGAAAGTGCTGCTCGAGGATGAGTTGAGTGCGGCGGCCGAGGGGCGCGAGCGGTTGGTGGCCCATCCCGGTGGCGGGGTGCGTTTGAGTGAATTTATTTCTGCGCACCATCCGGGGCGCGTGCTGGTGGCGATTGGCCCGGAAGGCGGCTGGACGGAGTATGAGCTGGCGCTGTTTGAGCAACACGGCTTTGCATCGGTGTCTGCGGGGGAACGCATTCTGCGAAGCGATACCGCCTGCCTGGCACTGCTCGCGATTCTTCACGAGTGGATGGAATTCACCACAGAGCGCGCATAGAACACATAGACTCGGGCTTCGATATTTTTTGACAGGATTTACAGGATTGGACAGGATTTTCAGAACGTAGCATGGACTTCCAGTCCGTGGTCTTCTGCGAAGAGGGGGGATCGCGGACTGGAAGTCCACGCTACTTTGTGGTGAATGGTTTATGCGGTGGATGAGCAAAATCTGCGCAATCGGCGTAGTTTGTGGATGAAAAATGCGGAGAGTTTGGGTTTGCTTGGGTTGGGCTGGGGAGTTTTGAACCGCGAATGGATCAGCCGTCGCTAAAGCTATGGCCTGACACGCGCGAATGGATGCTCGGGCTTTGCTGGTTTTTGACGGGATTGTCGGGACTCCGACAATCTGAGAGGACTAGGTCGAGGCGGGGGATGGCGAGACGTTTGCGGGTGGTCTCGCCGGGGAGGAGGTGCTGTTTTCGCCAGACGGGGGCGTCGCGGTCGGTTTCGGGATGCTGGTCGAGAAAGAGGGCAGTGCCCAGTCCGATTTTGTGTTTGCCGAATCGGTGATTGATTTCGTCGATCAGTTCGGAGGCGCGCAGGCATTTTTCGATTCGGAGGGGGTCTTCGAAGAGTTCGTATTGTCGGACGGAAGCGGAGGAGAGGCCGGAGAGTACGATTTGGGTGGCGCGGTAGAGGGTGTCGGGGTGGTAGAGCTGTGTGAAGAGCTGGTTGACGAGCGGTACGGCTTCGTGGGTGGCGGAGGTAGGGCGGTTGAGGCGCGAGGCGAGGGCGTCCTGCTGGTAGTCTTTTTCGCGCAGAGCGATGGTGATTTCCCGGGTTTGCAATCGGTGTCGGCGCAGTTTGATGAAGGCAGATTCGAGGTTGCGCAGGAGCTTGGCGTGCACGAAGTCGCGTTCGGCTGAGGAGGTGGTGAAGGTTTTGCTTTTGCCGATGGAAAGGCGGGCGTGTTTGGTTTCGTTGGTGACGGGCTGGACGCAGGTGCCGCGCAGTTCATTCCAGATGTCGGCCCCGGGTTTGCCGAGCATTTTGCGGGCCCATATTTCGGGTTGGCGGACAAAGTCGGCGGCGGTGCGGAGTCCGTATTTTCGGAGCAGGTTTACGGTGTTGGGTCCGAAGCCCCAGACTTCTTCGAGTTGGATGCGTTGGAGGAAGAGGTGGATGTGGCGTCCGGCCACGGCGGTGATGCCGTGCGGTTTTCGGAAGTCGGATCCGAGCTTGGCGAGACTTTTGGTGAGGCTGACGCCAATGGATACGGAGAGATCGAGTTCCTGTTGAATGTCGGCCTGCATGCGTCGGGCAATTTCTTCGTAGGAGCAGCGGAAGATGCGGCGCATGCCGGAGAGATCGGCGAAGGCTTCGTCGATGGAGTATTCTTCGACCACGGGGGTGTAGCGTCGGAGGATGTCGAACATACGTTTGGAGTAGACGCTGTAGGTTTCGTAATCGCTGGGGAGTACGACGAGTTCTGGGCATATTTTTTTGGCATCCCAGAGGGAGACGCCGCGTCGGACGCCGAGTGCCTTGGCTTCGTAGCTGGCGCAGGCGATGATGCCGCGTTCTTTTCCGCTGACCACCGGGCGCCCCTTGAGGCGGGGGTGTATGGCCTGTTCCACCGAAGTGAAAAAGGCGTCTGCATCCACATGAAAAATCGCCGTGGGAAAGAGTTCGAGGGTGAGGGGGTCCTCATCCGGGTTGTTGGTTTTCATGGCGCAGCTCCTGTTTTTTGATGTGCGGCATCCTAGGTGAACGATCGTTCACATAGCAAGCGGATTATGTTCCCGTTGCAATTCATGGCGGTTGTTTTTCCAACGAGATTCAAACATGGATGAACAGGATATACAGGATAGGGAAATAATTTGCCCGCTGGCCTTTTCCCTCCTGGGAGGGCCCGTGTCCCCACGGGCCAAGGGGAGAGTGAGTGCGGAGAACGAGAGAAATATGGAATGAGCTGGAGAAAAATAAAAGGACGCTGAGGACAGCATCCCTCCCGAAATTTGTATGAATGCGCGGCCATTTGCGCTTTTTTCCTTCTGACGCTTTCTCCTTGTCATATGGGTTGATTTCATTAAACTACGGCCCTTTGATTTTTATGAGAAAGCGGCTTTTATTATGAAGAATTACAAGATTGGTTTGCTGGGATTCGGGACCATTGGCGCAGGGGTGGTGGAAGGCATTGAGCGCAACGGCGCGCTGATTGCTTCGCGTACGGATGTGGAATTGAGTTTGAATATGCTGGCGGACCTGGATTTGGAGACGGATCGGGGCGTGACGGTGGATCGCAAGCGGATGACGACGGATGCGCTGAAGGTGGTCGAGTCGCCGGACACGGATATTGTGGTGGAACTGATTGGCGGGACCGGAATTGCGCGTGATCTGATTCTGCGTGCGCTTTCGCTCGGGAAGCCGGTGGTGACGGCGAATAAGGCGCTGCTGGCGGAGCACGGAGAGGAAATCTACCGTGCGGCCTATGAGCACAATACGGATGTATTTTATGAAGGGTCGGTCGGTGGCGGGATTCCGGTGATTCGGGCGCTTCGCGAGGGGCTGGTGGCGAATGAGATCGAGCGGATTTACGGGATATTGAACGGGACGTGTAATTATATTCTGACCAGTATGGAGCAGGACGGCGTGCCTTTTGATCAGGTGCTGGCGGAGGCGCAGGCGGAGGGGTTCGCGGAGGCGAATCCGGGACTGGACATCGATGGCATCGATACCTCGCACAAGGCGGTGATTTTGGCAGCATTGGCGTATGGGAAGCAGGTGCCCCTTTCGATGGTGACCATCCGGGGTATTCGCGGTCTGGAAATTACGGATATACAGTATGCGAGTGAGCTGGGCTACCGGATTAAATTGCTGGCGGTGATCAAATATGACGAGGGCGAAGTAGAGATCGGTGTCTATCCGGCGCTGGTGCCGATGGATCACATGCTGGCCTCGGTGAGCGGGGTGTTCAATGCGGTGATGGTCAGCGGCGATGTGGTGGGCGATACATTGTATTACGGTCGCGGCGCGGGTCGCAAACCCACGGCGAGCGCGGTGCTCGGAGATATTGTGGATGCGGCACGGAATCTGGCCTTTTCTTCGCACCGTCGCGTACCGGCTTTTACGGAACACGCGCTTTATGAGCGGATACGTCCGCACGAAGACATTCGGACCCGTTATTATCTGCGCGTTTCCCTGCTGGATAAACCGGGCATGATTGCGCGGGTGGCGGGTATTCTGGGGGCGCAGGAAATCAGCATCGCCTCGATCATTCAAAAGGAATGTGAGGTGGGCTGCCATGCGCCGGTGATTATTCTGACGCATACGGCACAGGAACGTCAGTTTCAGGCGGCCCTGCAACAGATTGATGCCCTGAGCGAGGTGGACCGCCCAACGGTCCGCCTGCGTATTGAAGATTTTAAATAAGCGACAAACGAAAACGGCAGTTTGAAATGGGCGGTGCTGCGCCGCATAACTTCCCCGTCCGGGGGACCACAGTGGAGGGATGTGATATGGGTTTAATTGTACAGAAATACGGTGGTTCGTCGGTGGCGGACCCGGCGTGTATGAAGCGGGTGGCTCAACGGGTGGCGGAAACGCGCCGCGAGGGTCATTCGGTGGTGGTGGTGGTCAGCGCGATGGGGAAAGGCACCAATCAGCTTATCGAGTTGGCTAAACAGGTGAATCCGCATCCGAGTGAACGCGAGATGGATATGTTGCTGGCCACGGGCGAGCAGATTTCCATTTCGATTCTGGCGATGGCCTTGGATGTGGAAGGCATTCACGCCGTTTCCATGACGGGGCCGCAGGCGGGCATTCGGACCGATCACGCACATACGAAGGCGAAGATTACGGGCATTGATCCTCACCGCATATTCGAAGCGTTGAAAAAGGACCATGTGGTGATTGTGGCCGGTTTTCAGGGGCTGAATCCGAATGACGATATTTCGACGCTCGGGCGGGGCGGGTCCGACTTGACGGCGGTGGCGCTGGCGGCGGCGATGAAGGCGGATTTGTGTCAGATTTTTACGGACGTGGCCGGGGTCTATACGACGGACCCACGCCTGGTGCCGAACGCGAAAAAACTGGACGTGATTGCCTACGACGAAATGCTGGAGCTGGCGAGTCTGGGTGCCAAAGTGCTGCAGTCGCGTTCCGTGGAGTTTGCCAAGAAATTCAAGGTGAATTTGGAGGTGCTCTCGAGTTTTGAGAAATTGCCGGGAACCATTATTAAGGAAGAGGTGAAGGATATGGAAGATATCGTGGTGCGGGGAGTTGCGGTGGATAAGAATCAGGCCAAGGTGACCTTGCAGTCGTTGAAGGACACGCCGGGCGTGGCGGCGCGCGTGTTTGAGCATTTAGCGGAAAATGACATCAACGTGGATATGATTGTGCAGAACGTCAGCGAGCAGGGGGTGACGGATATGTCGTTCACAGTGCCGGAGACGGACCTGGACCGTGTGCGCAGCGTGGTGGACATGATCATTCACGAGGTGGCCAACCGCGGCGTGATTTATGATCCGGATGTGGCCAAGGTCAGTATTGTCGGTATCGGCATGCGGAGTCACTCTGGTGTAGCGCACAGCATGTTCAGGGCGCTGGCGGATAATGATATCAACATCGAAATGATTGCCACCTCGGAAATCAAGGTCTCGGTGGTGATCGAGAACGACAAAGCCGATACGGCGGTGCGTGTACTGCATGACGCTTTCCACTTGGGTGACTAAACCTCAAACGCTAAACAACGGCCACAATTTTCGGATCAACGAATGAAAATTATAATTGTAGGAGCAGGTGAAGCAGGGCAGCAATTGGCCGAGCGTTTGTGCGAACAGAAGCATGAAGTCATCCTCATTGATCAGGAGAGCGAGGCGCTGGAGCAGGGCGAGGCCCAGTTTGACGTAATGACGCTGCATGGCAGCGGAAGCAGCCCACGCATTTTGGCCGATGCGCGGGTGAGCAAGGCGGACATTCTGGTGGCAGTCACCGGGAGCGACGAGGCGAATATTCTGGCCTGTCTGTATGCGCATGCCGCCGGCGTTCCGCACAAGTTGGCACGCGTGGCGAACCGGGATTATCTGTTGGAGAACACGCCGTTCGACCTGAAAAAGGCTGGCGTGGACCGTCTGGTGTGCCCGCAGGAGGAAAATGCGCGTGAAATGATGAACATGCTGCATGCCCCGGGCCTCGAGCAGATGATCGATCTCTTTGCGGGAAGTCTTTATGCCATCGGCATTGAGCTGTCCACACAGAGCGAAATGGTGGGGCGAGCGCTGAAGACCTGCTCGGAAAACGAGTTGATCAGTGCCATGCGTATTCTCGCCATTCGGCGCGGGGACAAGGTGTTTGTGCCGACGGGAGAAACAGTGTTTGAGGCGAAAGACTGCCTTTTTGTGGCCATTCAGTCGAGATTTCTGCAGGAGGTGCAGGATTGGATTATGCCGGCGCGTAAGCGCATCAGCAAGGTGATCGTGGCGGGCGGAGGTGTTTTTGGCCTGTATCTTGCGGAGTTGCTCGAGGATACCTTCAAGCAGGTGGTGCTGATCGAACGGGATGAGGCGCGAGCGGAATACTGTTCCGGCGTGTTGAACAAGGCGCTGGTCCTGCGGGGGGATATCCTAGAGCAGGAAGTGATGCAGAATGCCGGGATGAATGAAGAAACGGCTTTTGTGGCCGTGACCTCAGATGATGAGGACAACATCATTGCCTGCCTGCTGGCGCGGAAGCTGGGTTGCTCTTTCACAATGGCGCAGATTCGCAAGCCGGAATATGTGCCGGTGGTGGAACAACTGGACCTGATTGATCGCGTGGTCAACCCGAACGTGGCCATGAACACGGCGGTGCTCGGCTTTATCCGAGGAGAGAATGTGCGCGCCGCCAAGGCCCTGAAGAACCTGCCGGGTGAATTCCTGGAGGTGGTCATTAAGCCAGGCAGTAAATGGTCCGGACAGGAGATTCACGCGCTGGGCATGAGCAGCGGGACGGTGATTGCCGCCGTATTGCGGGAGGAGGATGTCCTGGTGCCAGTGGGGAGTCTCCAGTTGCTTCCGGATGATCATCTGATTCTCTTTGCACTGGATGAGTGCGTCTCCAAACTGAAGTCCTTCTTCAAGGATTAGCATGAATTTCAAAGCGGTCTTTCATCTCTTATCTCTGGTGCTGGTCTTCATGTCCGGCTTTCTACTGTTCAGCGCGGGGCTGGGTTGGGCGTATGGCGACGCTCCGGCGGCGGTTCACGGCCTTCTCTATTCGGCGGCAGTGGGGTTCACGGTGGGGGTGCTGCTCTTTCTATTCACTCGGTGTAAAGCGGAACTCTCGCGCCGGGACGGATTCGCGATTGTGGTGATCGGCTGGCTGATTACCTCGCTGATTGGCGCTCTTCCCTATTATTTCTCCGGCATCATTCCAGACTTCATCGGGGCGCTTTTCGAATCCATGTCTGGCTTCACGACCACCGGGGCGTCGGTGATGACGAATCTGGAGTCGGTGCCCCGAAGTATATTATTCTGGCGCTCGTTGACGCATTTGATTGGCGGTATGGGCGTGCTGGTGTTGTGCGTGGCCATTCTACCGTTTCTGGGCGTGGGAGGGATGCAGCTTTACCGGGCGGAGATGTCGGGTCCCTCGAAAGATCGCCTCGCGCCGCGTATTGCCACCACGGCCAAGCTGCTTTGGGGCGTCTATATGCTTCTTATCCTGCTGGAATCGGTCTTGTTGCGTCTAGCCGGCATGGATTGGTTCGATGCGGTTTGTCACTCGATGGCCACCGTAGCCACCGGCGGATTTTCCACCCGGACGGATAGCATTGCCGCCTATGACAGCCGCTCGATTGAAACCATCATCATGGTGTTTATGTTCCTGGCGGGCGTGAACTTTGCTCTGCATTACCGGGCCTTGCTCGGAGATGTGAAAAGTTATTTCAAGAACAGCGAATGCAGGTTTTACATGGGCTGGATGGCCGCCTGTTCGCTGGCGATTGCCTTTTTACTCTATCTGCAAAATATCTATCCCTCTTTTTTATCCTCGCTGCGCTACAGCACCTTTCAGGTCCTTTCCATTGGCACAACCACGGGATTTGTTACGGCGGATTACGACGTTTGGCCGATGGGATGCCTGCTGATCTTACTTTTGCTCATGCTGACAGGAGCTTGTGCCGGCTCCACCACCGGTGCCATTAAAAACATACGCATCGTTATTGTTTTTAAGAAAATTAAGCGGGAAATTAAGCTGTTTATGCAGCCCCAGGCGGTGTTTCGGATCAAAATCAATGATGAACCGCTGGAACAGGACGTGATCTCCAATGTATCGGCCTTTGTGATCGCGTATCTGCTGGTCTTTGTGCTGGCACTTTTTGCGATGTCCTTTTATTGCAAGGATTTCATGACCGCCAGTTCCTCCGTGCTGGCCACCCTGGGTTGCGTGGGTCCGGGTTTGGCGCAGGCGGGGCCTATGGAGAATTATTCAGGCTTTCCGGCGGTTGCCAAAGGTATTCTTATTGTTTGCATGTTGTTAGGCCGCTTGGAGTTGTATAGCGTTCTCGTGCTGTTGCTGCCTTCTTTCTGGAAAAAATAAGCCGCTGAAAAAACGCTTGATCCCATTGGAACTCCTTTGCTATGCTGCACAACGCCGTGGAGGTAGTACTCCCGGACCGGCACTTGTCGTCGGCCACTGCCAAAGACAAGAGAAGGGTGACGCATTATGGGGCACATTGTTTGGGGTTTGATTGTAGCGGGCGGCAAAAGCGAGCAACTGACCACCGGCGGAGCCGACGTGGCTCTACTGAACCTGACTGGTAAACCGGTCTTGTATCACGCACTGTCCACCTTTGAAAAATGCCCGGAAATTGATGGCATTGTGGTCGTGGCCAAACGTGAAATTCTTCCGGAAATTCAACAAATGGCCCATCTGTTCGGTTTTTCCAAGATGCGCAAAATTGCGGCGTGTCCACTGCCGCGTTCCGCGTGTCTGAAGACGGGAATGCGCGTCATGGATGATCAGGTAACGCATGTGGTGGTGCACGATGTTTCGCGCCCCTTGCTGGATGGCGCAGTGTTGTCCGAAACGGTGCGCATCGCCAAGCGAAAGGAATGCGGCGTGGCGGCCGCCCGCATCCGGGGTGTTGTGCGGACCACCGTCCGGGGCACCAGCGTGCAATCAACGATAGATACGGGAACGCTTTGGGAGACCCAAACACCCTACGCAGTTGCGCGAGAAGTGCTTGATCAGGCGTTGAATCGGCCCGCCAAAGGGAAGAAAACGCCCTGCGACGAAATTCAGTTGTTGGAAATGCAGGGAGTGGAGATCAAAATCGTGGCTTCCACTTCAATGAATCTGAAGATTGACGATGTGGCCGACCTGGCCCTAGCCGAAGCGTATTACAAGCTGGTCAATCCCGAGCGGCATGCCGGAGGCAATCCGATCAATTAACAGGTGGCTTCCATCATGACGGCGCACCGAAGCAAACCGGGGCAAGAGCGGGTTGATGCGGTTTATCGCGGACAGGTCCAGGGAGTAGGGTTTCGGTACACGGTGGTGCGGCTCGCCGAGGATTTCGCCATCACCGGTTTTGTACGCAACGAATGGGATGGCTCGGTCCTGCTCACAGCGGAGGGTGAGCGTGGTGAACTTGAACGCTTTATCGCTTCCGTGACTTCATCCCGCCTGAATCGCTGCATCCACGGCGTCGAAATCCAGTGGCGACCTGCCACCGGAACGTGGTCGCACTTTACCGTGGCTTAGTGATTGTCATGGAGTACGTTTTGCGATAGTACTGGTCCTCATGAAGATCGCTATACTCGGTGACATCCATAGCAATATTGACGCCCTCGAAGCTGTTTTGGCGGATGCGGCCACGCAGCAGGTGGATCGGTACTGCAGCGTGGGCGACGTGGTGGGCTACAACGCCTGCCCCCGTGAATGTCTGGACCGCGTCCGCGGCTTAAAAGCGGTCATTGTACGCGGTAATCACGATCACTACTGTTCCCATAATGCCAGTCTCAACGATTTTCATCCCATGGCTGCCGAAGTGGTGGACTGGACACGTCGAATCCTGAGCGAGGAGGAGCGTAAATTCCTGCACGACCTCCCGCTTATGCGCATTATGGAAAATTTTACTGTGGTGCACAGTACCCTAGATAATCCGGAAATGTGGGGCTATGTGTTTGATAAGCTGGAGGCGGAGTCCAACTTTGCCTATCAGGCCACCTCCATTTGTTTCAATGGGCATACCCATGTGCCGTTGGTGTTTGAAAAAGCAGAAACGGTGCGCACGGAGATGTTCACCAGCGTCAAGGTGGTCATGGGTCGCAAGTATTTCATCAATGTGGGAAGCATTGGTCAGCCGCGTGATGGCGACCCCCGAGCCGCCTACGCCGTTTACAACATTGACCGCAACTTAATTGAACTGCGTCGAGTGGAGTATGATGTGGAAGCCGCGCAGAAAAAAATACTGGATGCCCGGCTACCGGAGCGGCTTGCCGCCCGACTCGCCGTGGGAAAGTGATGCCGCATGTTTGACCGGACCCGTTTGTTTCATCTCTTTTTCCTTTTTTCCCTTCTGCTTCCGATAGGTGCCTATGCGCAGCTTGAGGTACACTGCAAAATGGAGACCTCGCGCTATCTGCCGTTCGAGGACATCTTAGTGACGCTGGAGTTTGTCAATCAGGGTGCTCGGGAAGTGGTGATCGGCGGCGATCAGGCGGACGCCTATTTGAGTTTCGATATACACAACAACCGGGGAGAACGCGTGGAACGACGCCTGGATAAAACCCTCAAGCCCGTGACCGTTCCGCCGCGCAGCTCTGTTCTCCGCTGCGCGAATCTGCTGGATTATTACGATCTGCGTCAGATCGGGGCTTATACCCTGCGTGCCCGCGTCGAATGGAAAGAGACCTACTACTATTCGGCCAACAGCTATTTCGACATCGTACGGGGCGATAAAATCGCGGAAGTTATCTCCGAATACGAGCCGTCCGGCTCGTTTCGCACCTATACCCTCGAAACCATTCATCGGGACCGCATGGAATCGGCCTTTCTGCGTATCGAGGATCGGGACTCCTGCTACGGCGTGATTTCTCTCGGGAAAATCATCAAATTATATAAGCCCGAATTGATGGTCGATCAGTCGGGTCGCATTCATGTGTTGATGCACACCGGGCCCTCCAGTTTCGCGCAATATGTCATTGCCGGGAATGGTGCAGTTCTCGAGCGGCGGATCCTAGCCTCGGAAGACGGTATGCCTTCCATGAGCTTCAATGAAGCCGGCGAGGTGCATGTCGGCCAGGCCTTTGAAGAAGAATGAAAAAAAACGATTCCCGCAGTTGACGTTTGCGAATCCTCTCTGCTACCTTCCACCGCATCTTGCCTGGGCACCCGTGGTGAAATTGGCATACACGCTAGATTCAGGTTCTAGTGGCCGCGAGGCCGTGGAGGTTCGACTCCTCTCGGGTGCACCATCTACTATTGCGCAACACGCAACGAAGCTGGGGAATCATGAGCCCAATCGTCCTTAAAACCGTCTGTGTTTTCTGTGGATCGAGTACGGGCCGGCGCGACAGCTACTCCGAAGCGGCTATTTCTCTGGCCGATCTCCTGATTGAACGAAGAATCGGCTTGGTCTATGGCGGCGGCAATATCGGGTTGATGGGTCTGATGGCCGATCGCATGCTTCAGGCCGGCTGTCCGGTCACGGGGGTACTGCCTGAATTCATGGATGGCCATGTGGGGCATCTGCCTTATACCGCTTATTATCCCGTCAAGACCATGCACGAGCGCAAGGAAAAGATGCGCGAACTCTCGGATGCCTTTCTGGCGATGCCGGGCGGCTTCGGCACCTGGGAGGAGTTGCTCGAAGCGGCCACTCTTACGCAACTGGGCGTACAGGATAAGCCCTGTGGCCTGCTGAATATTGATCACTACTACGATGCCCTGATTCGGCAGTTTGAACACGCCGTGGAGGAGGGCTTTGTCCGGGCTGCGCATCATGAATCGCTGATCATCGAATCCGATCCGCTTCGCTTGATGGATCGTCTGGCAGCGTATGTGCCTCTGCGCATCAGTAAATGGGATGCAGAACATGAAGCCGGTTAAGCTGGGTCTCATAGGGCTGGGGCATATCGGACGCCGCCACGCCGAAAGCCTGCTCGATGGGCGTGTGCCGGGCGCAGAGCTGGCGGCGGTCGCCACCTCGCATCCCGAGTGGATACAAAAACGCGCACCGGATGTGCGCGTCTATCCTGAGCCTGTCGCATTACTGCATGATAGCGAAATCGAAGGTGTGCTGGTCTGTACGCCGCATCGACTGCATGTCCCTCAGGCCATCGAAGCCCTGCGCGCCGGAAAGCACGTGCTCATTGAAAAGCCGGTTGCCGCCGATTGGTCTGAAACCGAGGCCCTGTGTCGTGCGCGCGATGCCTCGGGGGGCGTGGTCGGTGTGATGTTTCATCTGCGTACCAACCCAGTCTATCGGCGCATCAAAGAGTTGTTGCAGCAAGAACAGCTTGGCCAAATAAGTCGTGTGGCCTGGACCATGACGGCTTGGAGCCGCGACCAGGCGTATTACGATCAGGCGGACTGGCGCGGCACCTGGGCAGGCGAGGGTGGGGGCGTGTTGCTCAATCAGTGTGCGCACCATCTGGACTTGTTGTGCTGGTATTTCGGTATGCCGACCCGCCTGCAGGCCGTGTGTGGCTTCGGAAAACACCACCGGATCGAAGTAGAGGACGAAGCCACCTTACTGCTCGAATATCCCGACGGCTCCAGTGCCGTATTTACCGCTTCCACGGGCGAGCCCCGCGGCGAAAACCGACTTGAAATCATAGGCTCTCAAGGCGACTTGCTCCTGCAGGGAGAAGAGGATTTGCGTTTGCGCATGAAGGACGGCGAATGGCAGATGCAGCAAATTGGCCAGGCGGAAGAAAGTGAAC
>Ga0075120_10000727_pt1 | contig 27408 bp, 47 predicted proteins | sample AntAceMetag02UKL_FD_69792 | JGI IMG/M metagenome (GOLD analysis project Ga0075120, IMG submission 69792) | Saline lake microbial communities from Ace Lake, Antarctica - Antarctic Ace Lake Metagenome 02UKL | ecosystem: Environmental > Aquatic > Non-marine Saline and Alkaline > Saline | place...
GAGGTCGGCACCGCAGAGGTCGGCACCGCAGAGGTTGGCACCGCGGAGGTTGGCACCGCGGAGGTTGGCACCGCGGAGGTTGGCATCGCAGAGGTCGGCACCGCAGAGGTCGGCACCGCAGAGGTCGGCACCGCGGAGGTTGGCATCGCGGAGGTTGGCATCGCTGAGGTTGGCATTGTTTTCAACTGCTTCAACTATTGCCTCTTTTATTGTTTCTCTATCAGACTGAAAAAGAATTGATCCGGTAAGTCTGTTTTTTATTTCTATTTTCCAACTCTTTTTTACCTCTTGTTTCTGGTCGCACTCGGAAACAAAACTTTGTAGCTCATCAATTTTTTTGAGAGCTTCTTCTTTTGTGATTTTCATGATAATTGGGGGTTAATTGTTTTTTACTATTTAGAAGTCTAATTTCTTATGCTGGGTCAATGCTCTCCGACCTTTATTTTGGGGGTAGTCATAATTAGTAATTTAATTTTACATTTTTCAACCAGTCAACCGAGTCATCACAAGTTTCTGCATTTCCTCCACAGACCCATTTCCACGCTAATTCTTTGTCGGGGAATCTTCCGTAGCTTTTATTCCAAATGTATTTGAATGCTGCGAATGATTCTGCTGTTGAGTTGAATCTTTTTAATTGTCTCTCTCTGCTCGCCCAAGTCATTATCCCGTGGCAATTGTTTAGTGTGAGTGCAGCGTGGCTAGTACAGCCACTAGATTCGGCTATTGAGACGGCGTAGGCAAGTCTGTTGAGGTCGAGGGGACTGTTACGCTCTTCAGGAACTCCTGCTCCGGCTGATGGGCTAAATCCTGCATCGCCTTGACCACTATCGCTAACTCCGCTCTCGCTGCCGTCAACTGAAACTCCTGCTGTGCGATAATCACGGACGAGGAGGAGATCTGCTCCAGCAACTCTACTTGGCGATTCGACTGCTCTTGTAAGGGCGATACTGCCTGGGGTGAATCGGAAGCATCCGAGGATGATAACAAAGCTACAAAGAGAAACACCAAGACCAAAACGGTCGAACCAATTACGAGAGTACGAGGGTTTACCGGTTTTTCGAGATTTAAAGTTTGGTTGTTCATTTTTCATGGGATTAAATTATTTGTATTTTGTATCGCACTCACTTTCGTGTGGTGCGTTGTTTGTTTTAAATGTATAAATTTGCCAATGTTTTACCAAGTGCTTTTGCTAACTTCTCGACCGTCCCAACTCCCGGATTCTGAATGTCTCCGTTCTCTATTCTTTTGATGTGAGAATGAGCTACACGACCATCAGGAGCTGTCATGTTGCTTAGTTCGTTTTTAGTCCACCCTTTAGCCTCTCGGAGAGCTTTAAGCTTTGAGCCGATATTTATTGAACTGGTCATCATAATCATCTTAGTTCATCGACTACATAAAGTCAAGTTTATTTACAGATTAATCTCACACTCTGCATATTCCTCCAACTCCGCTTCTCTAACGCTCTTCCTCGGGTGAATAGCACAAAACTCAACCCATCTTTTAATTGGAATGTAAAGACATCTTTTCTTTTTCCGTGGAACATAGAAGCAGATCACCACATAAGCCGGAGTGTTCTTGAGAAACACGAAGTCGAAAGGCTTCTTGCTTGTAAATCTCATGTGTTTGTTTCCGCCAAAAACTGGCAATGAGTCTGTTATCTTGTGATACAGCCCGCTCTCTGAACTAGCAGCCAGTAAAGCCTCGACTTGATGATCTTTCACGCTATCTAGGCGAATGGCTTTGGTCTTGCACAATTTCAACTCGAAACATCCGTGCATTGTGTGCTTCTTGGAAAGTGCGGTCTGAATGTCTTTCTCTTTCAAAATCTAAATGCTTCAAGAAATAAAGCTCTATTCTCCTCGTCAGCGTACTTCTCAATAAAAGCCTTATCTGCCTCTGTCGGCTCATATCCCATCTCGGAAAGGTAGTGAATAGTATGTTTTAAGTACGCTTGTTGATTTTCGGTTGTGAGGTGAGTTAAGTGCTGTCCGTCTTTCTCATCTCTGTTGATGTGGCAAGTGAAGTTGCTCATTGGAGCGGCATTGAATGGCGAATTACTTACCCTCCGAAAGATGTGATGTAAACAATCTGCGTGAAACCAATCGCACACCCAACAGGTTGTGACTGGGTGATAATCAAAAAACAAAGCTTGAGTCTTCTCGGTAAACTTTGCTTTGGGTGGTTTCGCTCTGAATGGAGTGCGTTTCATTTAAATATTAAATTTTTTGTAGCAATTATCAATGTCTTTTTCTTTATTTTTCTCAGCCGTATTCCAAATATTAGTCTGAGCTGTAACCCCCCCCTCGTCGTATCTTTTACCTTTTCCGTTTAACTCGACATAAGACCAGTAATCATAATCAGCAAGGTCGATGCACTTTTCAAGTTCTCTCTTTTTGGTGATTTCTTCGCCCCTAGCGTTGGCTTCCTCAATCAGAACTCTTTCTCGTTCGTTTTCAAGAATGAGATTCTCTTGGCTTATTTTCATTTCCAACTGCCTCTCGATTGAGTTCTGCTTCATCTTTTGAGAAGTTAGAACCGAGCCTCCGATGACAACGCAGATTATCGTTGCCGAGATGATGATTTCTTTTTTCATGGTTATTGGGTTAAATGCTCATAATCTTTTTTTGCGTGTAAAGCTGTTCTCTAACTGCCGAAAGCTGATTCGCCTTAATTGTTCGCTCGGTCTTGGCTCGTTCATAATCCACCATCTCGTCGAATGTTTGATCCTTTAGTAGCTCTCTGAAGTAGGCTTGGCTAATCTCCTTTGAAGCCATTGCTTGAAAGTGAACTTTTCTCACATCGGACTCCTTTTGTAAGAGGAGAAACTTAGCGTCCCTCTCGTCTTTCAGAAGTCCATCAAGTTCTACTGACAGTCTTGAATGCTGCTCGGTGGTTGAAACGAGATCAGAGTAGTCTGCTTTCATTGTTAAAATAACATCAAAATGGGAGATCGTCAATAACTACTTTCTCGTCTGTCGGTGATACTGCCGCAGCCACTTTAGCTTTTGCCTCTGGTGTTCCTGCGTTTTTGAGGTCGTTGACGGTGAGAGTTTTATCTTCCTCGACCTTTGGCTCAAAATACGGAATCTCAAGCTTTTCTACTTCGGAGATTAAGAACTTTTTAACTTTGATGAAAAAGGTTTTCCAGTCGTCCTTGTCGTACTTAACTCCTGACTCGGTCGTTGGCATTCCGTTGATGGCTTCTTTTTTCTCTCCGTCGTAAAAGTGGTTGGCGAGCTTGTCGTTACCCTGTCGCATTGTGATTCCGACGATCTTTTTACTATCATCACCCTCGAAGTCGTAAGGGGCGAATGAGATTGATTTTGAGAGGTCAGCCGAGAAGATTTTTTTAGCGAAGTCGGGGAAGAAACGAGCCTCTGTGTTGAGAGAGACAACAGCGTCTTCAAGCTCTACATCGCAGGATTTTCCGAAGTCAGAATCTTTAAACTTGATCGAGACAATACGACCCTCCCATTCTTTAAAGATAAACTCCCATTTTTCTCCGCTTGCTCCATTGGGGATTTCCCACTTGCGACAAGTCGCTCCGGGAGTTCCTTCCTTTACTTTTTGAGAGAAGTTTCCGCCCACGATTGAGAGGAATGGTTTCCCTGATGTTATTGGTGTGCCAGGCATTATAATTTGGTTAAATAATTTGTGAGAAGCTCATCCGAGCTAACAATATGGGCTAATTCTACTTTAAATATAGCTAAAAATCAAGTTTAATTATTTCCATATCTACTTTTTTCCACTGGTCTTCGTAGATGTAGGCAGTTAATCCTTCTACTCTCCATCCGCTCAATTCTAACAAGCGGGCATAAAAGCTCATTTGTAATCTGTATTTAGAAAGCTTGTTGGCTGGTAGCTCTGCCATCTGTCCTAAAAACTTATCGCCTTTCTTTTCTGCTCCGACATTGATTTTGTAGTCCTCGACTCGGCAAATCTTTTTCTCTGAATCGATAACCTTCAATCGGTCTATCATCCCGCATAATCCTCTCTCGACATTCGTGACCACAATCTCGGTTTCAACCTCGTGATCTCCGAACTTATCAATAAACTCTGAAACGATTTTCCTCAAAGCAGGATGAGTTGGGAGAGCTTTGTTAAATTCTAATTCTTTTTTGTCCTGAATAATCTTTCCTAGTTTTTTAAATTTCTCGTAGTGTTCGAGAGCATTGTGAACCGAAGTTCCAAAGTCAGCCGAGACTTTCCCTGCGCCATTCCAAAAATCTAAAACCTCTGACTGTTTGCATCCTAGCTTTTTGGCGTAGTGAAAAGAAATTGTTTCTTTGTCGAACTCTTTCACCCATCTCTTGATGTAGTTCGTCGCAGATATTAGCTCTGCGCCGTTGTAGGTGTATCTGTGGCTCTTCGGATCGAACTTGAGCACTATTTCTTCGTTGAATGATTTAGTGCCTGATTTAGCGTCTGACGACATAGGAAACTCAACTTCTAAATGAGTAATCTCACCGACTTTAAATTTGGCGAACTCTTCGCCATCGGAAAGTTTTGCAATCGTGTGAACCTTCGCTTTTAACGGAAGGCTGTTAAATATCTCTTCGTGTTTTTCGTTGGCTTTCTCTCCAATATGCCCGAGTCTTGTATCACCGAACATAACAGCAATAGCCCTTGAAGAAAACTTATTATCTCGGTCGTGGATAATATTGACATCAGAGCCAGTCTTGATTGAGTCGTCATTTACAGGATTAAAAGAAATCCCTACTATTGTTTGAATCATTTTAAGTGGTGTTATTGTTCTGTTTCGTAATCTGCTGGGTCGTATCCTCCATTTTGTGCTCGGATAGACCAGTCCGTTGGTTCATTCATTTGGCAAAGATTAAAGTCTCCAGCTCTTTTAGCTCGTTTTCAACAGCCTCACTGTCTTGTGAGAACTTTGCTGCCGCGACCATCAGGTCTTCTAGTGATTTTTCAAAGTTAGTCATTTTTTAGAATTAAATAATTTCTTTCTCTCTTTAACTAGCTTCTTGTTCACCTCGATCTCCTTTCTAAACTCTTCGAAAGCTTTTTGGAGGTCTTCGTGTGTGACATAGCTTTTAGGCAATTGAAGGGTCTTTAATTTGCTTTTTAAGGGCGTAGAAGATCGTATCTGACATGTAGACCTTTCTATCCTGCCCTGCCTGTGTGAGGGCTGTAGCCTCCTCTAGGAGCTTCCTAGTGGCAAGGTCGATCGAGAGTGGCTTTCGTTTTGGTTGAGTCATTTGGTTTGGTTATGTGAATAGTCTAGCAAACGGAATCCACCCTGTCAATCTTTTAAATATAAAACGAGTATACAAAAGATGGGTTGATTTATAATCTTGACCTCTCTCCTCTCTCGTGATAATCTGTCGTCCTTGTATCTCAACAGAATTATCAGAACGATTGAAGCGAAAGGCAAAAAGCCATTCTATTTAGCAAAGAAGAAAAAGGGAACTGTCCGCCACGAATACAGACTGAAATTCCCGGGACTGACAAGGATGGTTGAAAAGTCTCTAAAAGGAGTGTAGTATTAAGGTATGAAAAAAAAGTGGATAGTAGATGAGTTTCTCGAAGAGGGCTTTTGGCTCATTTGGGACTGCTCTCCAAAGGAAGCAACTGACTTTGTGAATACTAGATTTAGTAATAATCCGTTTGAAGAGTCTCGTGGCGATGCTAATGGAAGAGCTTTTACATTCGTAACTAGCAAAACAACTTGGGCTACGATCGCCCTGTTCATCAAAAACAAGAAGGAGGCTCTCAACGACTTTGTGCTAGACCACGAGCTAGTCCATGTAGTGATGCACGGCTTCAACAATCGAGGAGTGCCAATCAGCCTAGACAATACTGAAACCTTTGCGTATTATCTTACATATCTGAAACGAAAGATAATGGCAGAACTGAAAAAGAAATAGTTGACTCTCTATATTCCCCTGGACTCTGTTCAGCCCCCCACAAAATCTCGGTGTTTGTGGGAATGTAGAGATTGACTTTCTCCCCACAACTGATATACTGAACCTACATTTTCCGGGTGTTGCATGCAATCCACTTTCATCGGTGGATTTTTTGCGTATTGACATAAAGAGAGTGGTTTGATAGAATTAGTACATATAAAATAATAAATAAATTTAATATATGGAGAGGTGAAGCGTCACGGCGAACGCACCCCACGGAGATCACACTCAACGCGTCAATAAGTGTGTGTAGCAGGTTCGACTCCTGCCCTTCTCCCCACTCAAAATGAACAAGGAACTCCACAGGGCGAAATACACAAGAGACATAAAAGCAGCCCTAATGTCCCTCTGGTACTTCGTGGACGGAGAAGAGCAGAAGACAGTCGATAAGATGCTTAAACAGATAGACTCACTGACCGTAAAGACGGATATTGCTTCTTGAGCAAAAAAGGTGTACAATCGAGTAAATGACCTCTTGCAAAATTATTTCGGAAGCTCACATCACCTTTCTCTCGCAAGGGGTTTTTAGTGGTGTGAGCCTTTGAGATAATTTAAACCCCCTGCGACATGAAGAATCAGAACTATAAAAAACTCGCGAAAAATTTGCACGCTGCAAACTTCAGAATGTATGGAGTTGGAAATTTTGATATTAACCAAGAAGAGGTTTCTGAAATATTAGAATCTATTTTTAATAATCCTAAAAATTTACAAAGTATTTATGAACGACTGGAAAAAAAGAGGATGGGTTAGGCTTTACAGGAGCATTGAAGATAACAGCTTATACTTCCTCGAACCATTCACGAAAGCGCAAGCATGGATTGATTTATTTCTTAATGCCAACCACGCAAAGGGATTTATCAGCATCCGCGGAAACATAATAAATATTGAGAGGGGACAGATCGGATGGAGTGAATTGACAATGAGCAAGAGATGGAAGTGGAGCAAGAACAAGGTAAGACGCTTCCTAAAACTACTTGAAACTGAACAGCAGATAGAACAGCAGAAAGACCGATACCTAACAACAATAATCACCATTCTAAACTATGAGAAGTTCCAAAACGATACAGCAGACGATACAGCAGAAAGACAGCAGAAAGACAGCAGACGATACATAAACAAGAATGATAAGAATGAAAAGAATGAAAAGAAACCACCCTCGGCTTCGCCTCGGTTTGTGATTCCTAAAATCGAAGAGTGTATTGTCGTATTCGATGAAAAGGGATTCAACGAAGCCGAGGCGCAAAAATTTTGGAACTTCTACGAATCGAAAGGCTGGATGGTCGGCAAAAACAAAATGAAAAGCTGGCGCGCCGCAGTAGGAGGCTGGTGTAGCGGCAAAGAACCCAAAATTAAAAAAGCAGATAAAACTACCCGCTATTTATGAACACAGAATTAGACATCATCGCCGGAATCTGGGAACGCAAAGATGTTCGATCAGAATTGATGTGCCTCGACTCAAAACTTTTTACAAATCACCGAGATTTTTTTGAGAAATCGGTCAAATTTCATAATGGAGAATATGTCAAATTCGGAGAAGACTGGAAACATATTCAGGAATTCAAAGAATTTTGGTGTCCGCCAATCACTGACAAAATAATAAATCAGCTGAAAAAGGAATATATTGAATTTAAAATAAAAAGCAATCCGCTCAACACAAAGGAAGATTTAGAGAAAATTTTGGCAGAGGTTTATCATATGCAGGATTTTGACTCAAAAACGATTGATGACTGCCTAAACGAAATATTGATCGAGCGAAGTGAAGGCAAAACAAACGGAGTCCAAACAGGAATAGATTTTCTCGACAGAAACACAATCGGGCTGAAAGGCTGTCATTTTTGGATCGTGGGAGGATATACGAATGTTGGTAAAACTCAATTTGCACTTGAAATGATAAAGAATGTCGCGAAAAATGATTTAGTTTTTTTCTATTCGCTGGAAATGTCAAAGAAAGATATTATCGAAAGATTTTTAAGAATGTTTGAAATACGATTTAGAGAAAAAGGAGTAGATGATTTGAGAAAATTAAAACTAAAAATATTCAACGATAAAAATAGGATTGAGCAAATTGAGTCTCATTTAATTTCGACACAGGAAAAACCAAAAGTAGTTTTCATTGATTTCATCCAAAATATAAAATCAGATGAAAAAAGCGAATATGAAAGACTAACAAACATCTCAATCAATCTTCAATCGCTCGCATTAAAAAATAATATATGCATCGTTGGACTTTCGCAAGTTTCAAACGAATCAGCCAACAACGATAAGAAAACAATGGGGTTCAAAGGCAGTGGAGCAATAGCAGCGGCTTGTGATGTTGGAATCGAGTTAGTCCGCGGAAAAAACGAACAGGGTTTAGAAATTGTTCCGTTTACCTGTAGAATAAGAAAGAATAGGCACGGAAAAACTGCTGAAACAGATTTAGAGTTTAATAAAGAAAATGGTCAAATAATGTTCTAATATGCAAAGCCACTGCTGTTTAGCGAAAATCGAATACGACGACGACGGAAACGCAATCTGCTCGTCGTGTAAACAAGAATGCGACACGAGCAATACAACTAGCAAGACTCAACTCGTACCTAGAATCTAAATGCTAAAGCTAAACGAAATCACGAACTGGGAACAGTCTATAAATCAGGTGGTAAACGCAGACTGTTTGGATTTTATGAAGCTGCTACCCGACAACTCGATTGATTTAGTTCTGACCGATCCGCCGTACGGAATAAATGTTCAAAACAGGAACTGTACTGCTAGTAGAGAAGACAAGCGAAGTGTAGATAAAGTTTTTTGGGACAAAAATAAACCAAATGACGATGTTTTTTTCTTTATGCGCCTCGTCAGCAAGAGACAGATAATTTGGGGCGCAAATTATTTTAACTGCTTTAGTGAAGGTGGTTCAATAGTTTGGGATAAGCTTCAGCCTTTGCCGGACAGTAGCCAATGCGAGATAGCAAGTATTTCTGGATATAAAAAAGTTTTCAAATATACACAGCGATGGACAAACTTTGTGAACACAAAAACAAGCATTCACCCGACTGAAAAACCAGTAGAACTTATGAGGTGGATAATTGAAAAATTCACTGAAGAAAATGATTTAATCCTCGACCCATTTCTCGGCAGCGGAACAACAGCACGAGCTTGTAAAGACCTCAATCGTCGCTTCATCGGTGTCGAGCTAGAAGAAAAATACTGCGAGATCGCAGAATCACGCCTCCAACAACAAGTAATGCAACTACTATGAACTACCAAACAATCCTAACAAAGCTCGAACACTGGAAACAAAAGGACGATGAACGCATCAGCGCAGTTCGACCAGATGGCAACTTTTATTATGGTAATAATTTAAGACTAGTCGCTGCGTATCTCGACAACTTCGACGACATTCTCCAAGAATGGCTCAATTTCTACATCTACGAAGTCCCCACAATCAAAGGAAGAGCACCAGTAAGTGGAAAAAACGGCATACAATACGACGCAAAAGACAGAAATCAATTCATCGAATTTCTAGAATCACTGGACAAAAAGAAAGCAAAAGAGTAGACTTAAGCTATGAACAAAGTCCTAACAAATTACGAAAAAGCAGCAGATGGACTAGCCGTTGCCTTTCTAAAAGAGCTGTACCCCGACGAAAACCCCCGAGAATGGTACTGGGTCGGAGCCAAAATCGGAGAAATAATGAACTGGGGGGACTGGTTCGTTGACACAACAATAATGGCAGACTTTTTCAGATACAAATTAACATCAGACGAGTTTTTCGAATGGTACGACCAGCGAATAGACGGAGAAAATTTAAATATAATGCACTTCAAGCTCAAGAAGAACGAGAAACTATTAAAAGATTTTTAATGAAGAATAAAACCCCACAATGATCGACATAAAATGCGGAGAATGCGGCAGTTCGATGCAGAAGACCGAATCAAAACCCGGATTCCAAAAGTTTATTTGTCAATGCGGAGAAACACTTCAATTTAAATCACAAAACAAAGTAACCACTTCAAAATGAACAACGAACTAGCAAAAGAGGCGATAATCGGGCTGAACAAGGAAAAGGAAATGCTAACTCCGTTTGTGGCTTGTTTAAACACATACGAAGCAACTCAATCAAACAGACGGATAGAAAAAATAGATCTTCAAATTTTGAGTATTATAAACGCCGCACAAATCCGCTCTAACGATCAAGAATGAGCCAGTAGCTAATTGTATTCATTCTCACAGTAGAACGCAACAGGAGCAAAACAAATAGGCAATACGCCCACGAGGAGAGTAGTAACCAACAACAGATGAAAAAGATAAACGAACTTTCCGACTTCGCCGAACTCAAACCATCTGAACAGAAAAAAATAATGAAGAAAGTAATCAAAGGAGCGTGCGAACTTCAAAGAAAAATCATCCAACAAGCGAAGACCAAAGCACCATCACCGGAATAATTAAAACCAAGATAACGAGAGAACGCGCAGTGGAGAGGGAAAGGTCATTCATCTAAAAATATTGTGTTAAGAGTTAGCATAATCAAGCAAAAAACAGGCAGGAAAGTAGACATCCAGCCGCTTGAATACCCGCTGGCAAGGAGAATCGTAGCGACAATCGTCAAGGTGGCGAAAAAGATAATTGTTTTCATAATTTATAAATAATATAAGTAAATAAAGAAAGTGGAAGAGTGTAGCGAATCAAACACCTTCGAAGCTCAATCCAAGCCAAAGCGGTAATTTCTTCTAGTTCAGTCATTAAGATTGACATAATTTAATTATTTCTAAAAGTTTTTTATAGTTTTCTTTTTCTTCTAATTCAGAAATAAAATCTGAAATATCTTCGAATAAATTGCATTCGTGCTTGTTGTCATACCCTAAAAATTCTTTTGAAATATTCTCAAGTGGAATTTGAGTTGCGACCATTGCATTTTGCGCCCGCTTTGATAAAGCTGTAATTGTTTCTTTTTCGTCAGTTATCCCGAAAGCAAAAGGATCGCAAAACCTATTTACTGGAGAAAATTCTTTATAAATTTCAGGATAATCTTTTTCTATTTCATCAATTTTTTCTTGATTAAGGTCGTAAAGGCTTATTTTGATGTGCTGTTTCATAATATTAAGAATTAAGTGATTGAATTAACGCTTTTCTACATATTTCAGAGCGTGTAGTTCCTTTAGCTTCAGCCCGCACTTTACTTTTCTCCCAAATTGAAGGCTCGCACCTGAATCGTTGAATCTTTTTAACTTCTCTCATGTTTTTTTTTAAATAATTTAATAACATTTCTTATTGTTTCTAAGTCTATTTTTATTTCAACATCTGAATCACGGGTTTGCGAAATTACAAAATCTTTTTCAAGATTTTCAAGGTATGCTAGCGTGATGATTAGACCTTTTTCTTTGATATACATAATATAATTGATTAAAGATAATGATCGTATTTCTTTTTTCCGCACCAGTCGCATTTCCACCACATAAATTTTTTAGTCATTGTCCACGAGTGAAGACCGAGAAAGCAAAGTAATTTTTTCATTCTGATTAATCAAAGTATTTTCTATATTTCTTGTAAACCACATCCCAAGCCTCGTCTAAGTCTTTTTTGCTTCGCGCTTGAAGCGAGAATATAGAAATGCTGTTATTGAAAGTTTTATCTTCACCACTTTTAACTAATGCTATCGTTATAAAATCAAAGAATGGAATATAACCAAAATCTTTTTCGACTAGTTCTTTTTTCATTCCACATTCTTTTTCTTTTTCGGAAACAAAATCTATTATTATCATAAAATATTTGATTAATTAAGTATTTTAACCATGTGATAGTCTTGCCTTCCATTCGTTGCTGATCTCTGTTTTTGCATAATCTAAAACAAATTCGATGTTGTGTTCAATGGCGTCCTCTTCGGTTATATTGAATTTGCAGCTGAATGCTTTAAATAAGTCTTTTTTTGCTTCTTTCTTTCCACCGCTGCTAAAATCTTCTGTTAATTCTTGCAGTAATTTAGCAAAAGCGATAATTTCTTTGTTATTCATATTTTAAAATGCTGGGTTTAAAATAAATGTTTTTAACATTTCATCGTCAACTTTAACCTCGTCTTGAACATAGAGTAATTTTTGATAAACTTTTGTCAAAAGCTCTTCTGAAATTGTTGGTTCGAGATTTAGAATCCGTTGCTTTGGGGTAATAATTTTCATTTTGTAGTGGGTTAAGTAGCTCCATCTTATAGGAGCGTAGCCACGGAAGTCAAGCCTTACTTTTATTCCGCCTTGACAAAGCGAGCAGACATAACACGAAGCTCTCTTTTCTTGCTCCGGCAGTCATTAGAACGCACTGAACGCTCTAAAATAGCAACTGGAGGCGGTAGGTAGGGGTGTTTTTTCATAAAATAAAAGTTAGATTCCGTAGCTGATTACATATTCTTTTGCTTCTTTTTTTGAGACATCTTTACCATCCCAATCTAAATAAATAGTATCTCCATCGCACAAATCAATAAGCTCGCAAATTATTTCTTTTTGCCTTGGCGTGTCTTTTTGCATAATTGCACTTATTGAGCTGCCAATTTTTGAATATTCTTTAAGCAGCTTTACTCCATTTTCCGAGCTGTCGAAGTCCCAGCGTTTTAGCGTTCCCCATTTTAGGGTTAGGTAGGATTGTTTACTCATTTTTAGGGGGTTAAATTTAATTAAAGGGAGGGCAGAACCTTGCGACCGATTCCCGAATCGCCGAGTCCCATTAGTCGCGCCCTCCGACGCGATTCAAGCTTGACTCCGAGAATGTATTTAGCTACAATGATTTAGATTTTGCTTCAGCGTTTAAATCATCATAACCTTCAGTAATACTCTCGTGTTGAGTCAATCGAGAAATCAAATGTTTATGTAGGTTCACCTATTTCTTCTTTTACCTTTATGTATAGCTCATTCGGTTCGATATGGTATAATTTAAAATAATAATCATAGAATTTTTTATAATGTTCTATATCGTGTTTTAGACTTTTGATTTTAGAATTATGATCTTTTAGCAATTCTTTATCTGTTCCTTTTATTTCAGCAATAGCATTTCTCAATTCACTTCCCCATCTCCAACCGCTTGTATCCCAGATGCTGATATGTCCGTCGCCCTTTAGGTGCATAGTTACAGATCCAATAACTTGATCTGCAGTAAACGAGTTTAATATCTCGTTTTTTGTTTCACTGTCTAGCTGCTCGAAATAGTCAATAACATCTTCTTTCGTAGTTTCAATGTTCAGTTGCATTTTAAAGGGGGTTAATTAGAGTGGTTAATCACTCACGCAAGCTCTCGGAGTGAGAGCAAGCGTGAAAGGTTAAGCTTCAGATAGAATAAATCAATGCTTGTTTTGTAATATGAGTTGGCAAGTTTAGATTTTTGATATTATTAACAATGGTTTCGTTAGAGAACTTATTCTTTTTCCATCGTTTTATATTAGCGGCGAGAAGCTCTATTATTTTAGTTTCTGCTTCGACTGGCGATATGTTTAGTGTTTTCATCTTTTGGGGGTTAAATTGAGTGTTAATCACTCACGCAAGCCCCGGAGTCGAGGCAAGCGTGAAAGGTTAAGCTAGTTTTTTGGATAGTCGGGATATTTCTTTTGAATTATTTTAGGCGGTCTGTTATCTTTTGTGTCATATTTAATGCAATCTTCATTCATGCAACTGTAAGTTGTCGCGAATCCGTTAAATCCTTTTGCACGTTTCCGACCGCAAACTATGCATTTCTCCTCCTCCCTGCAATCTGTAAGGTTCTCGAATGTTTTTAGTAGGTCTTTTGGTTGAAGTTTAGACATTTTAAAGGGGGTTAATTTTGAGTGTTAATCACTCACGCAAGCCCTCGAAGTAAGGGCAAGCGTGAAGGGTTAAGCGGTGATTGATTCGGTGTTGTGTTTTCGGTTGCATTCGCTCCACTCTGCCGCTGCTTGAATGTATTTTTTAGCTTCTCTTTTTAATAATTCTCCCGACCAATTGCCGAAAAAATAATTGCGAATCTCTCTAATTGTCGAGATAGAACACTCGCCGAACTCTTCTTTAATTATTCCCCACGAATCCGAGTTGCTCGCGTCGAGTGAAGCCAGTGCAATCATCGCTTCAATCGCTTTACCAGTGAGAGTGTTTGATTCTCCGAGCGTTTCGAGATGCTGTTCAATGTTATTCATCTTTTGGGGGTTAAATTAGAGTGGTTAATCACTCACGCAAGCCCTCGGACCGAGAGCAAGCGTGAAGGGTTAACTCATTTGCGAGTATTTTTCTGCTTGATGGTTTTTTATAAAATATTGAGCGTCTTTTTTAGTGTAAAATAGTGCAATTTCTGAAATTGTTTTGTCGCAGTATTTACGAACACAATTAAATTTTACGCACCATCCTTTTTTAATTTTTAAAGGCTTTTCGCTTGTTCCGAGAATTTTATCATTCTGTTTAAACATCTTTTGGGGGTTAATGTAATTCAAGTTTACTCCGATTAAATCCATTGTCAATACTAATAAGATATACAGAGTATAAAGAAAGTATTATAATCTAAACTAAAAGAAGCAAAGCACTGTAAACATAGAACATAGACAAAACACCAGCCCGATTAATTGAAAGCCAAGCGGTAAAGGTTGTGGGTTTTTCATTTGTTTGGGTGTTAGTTTACTTAATTTTACACCCAAAAGAATCAAAAGTCAAGGCGGTTAAAGACTACACATAAAGAAAAGCTTGACTTATTTAACTCAAAATGAGAGAATAAGAGCAATGAATAAGGAACAAACAGACCGCTGTAAAGAATGCAAAGGCGAGATGGTGGAAGTCGGAGGAACAGGAAAAAGCATCATTAAATTCAGTGATAACGGTGAAGCTGTAATCGGAGGAAGATATCAAAAGCTCTATCAATGCAAAGACTGCAAAACAATCACCATTAAATGAACACCGAATCAAGATTTACCGAACTAACAAAAGGATTAAAGGACATCTCCGTCCCTTTAAAGAAAAACATATTCGGCTGGAAAAAGTACAGCATAACTTTCCCTTTAACGAAAGAATCAAGAAAAATTAAAGGGTTTTGGAAGCTTTGATGCAATACTTGAAAAAGACCACGGAACAGGTATAATGGCAATAACTCAAATATTTAAATGAAATGCGAAGAATGTGGAAACGAAACAGGAGCAGCCTCGTTAATAAATAGCAGATGGTTATGCATCAAATGTAAACCAAAAGAAGAAAACAGAAACGCCTTCACATTCATCCCCGGAAAAGGATGCGCCGCTCACGGATACAGAAAAAGAGAACAAGGCAAAGTAGTAAAAAGAATAATGGAAAGAGGACGACAAGAAATAGCAAAAGGCAATTAAACAATATGACATGACAAAACTAACTGGAAGACCGAACGGAAGACCGAGAATCTACACCGCAGAATTAGCATTATGTATTTGCAAAAGAATATCAGAAGGTGAAAGCGTACGGAAAATAGCAAGAGATAATGATATGCCTGATGCGTCAACTATCCACAGATGGGTATTAGAAGATGAAAAGGGCTTTTACAAGCAATACGCGAAAAGTAAAGGGATTGGAGCAGAAGTTGAGTCGGAAGAAATGGATGAAATAGCAAGAACTGAAAAAGATATTCAAAGGGCTAAATTGATAATTGATACAAAGAAATGGAATCTATCTAAAAAGCTTCCTAAACGATTTGGAGAGAAGTTAGATTTAACAAGTGATGGGGAGAAGATGGGCAATGTAGATGTATCAAAACTAGATCCTGAAAAAAGAAAAGACGCACTGAATAATCTGCTAGGACTGTAAATAAAAATATTCTGTACTTTGCGGTGAGCGAGTCTGATGATAGCCCTTGCACAAGCCAATGTAGAAAATAAGAGAAATCGCTTAAACGCTATAAAAACAGAGAGTGAAATACCCAATAAATGGAATATCCCAAACAGATCGACAAGAACGAGCTATTCAGAATCAATATTTTACAGAAAGCGCAAAAAGATAAAGAGATTCAATCGCTCTTGCTCGCAGAATGTAAAGATGATATTCTGTTTTTCTTCAATGTATTCGGCTGGACATACGATCCAAGAAAAGAAGAAAACGGACAATCAGCACACATCCCATTCATCACTTACGACTTTCAAGACAAATTCATTACTGGCGTAATTCAATGCATCCGAGACAAACAAGACAATACAACCGAGAAAAGCCGAGACATGGGCTATTCGTGGATGGTGGTAGTGATTCAAGTCTGGGCATTCATATTCCAAAAGTGGTCAAGCCTTTATGGATCGTATAAAGAAGATTATGTAGACAAGCAGGGAGATATGGATTCACACTTTGAACGAATCAGATATGTCCTCGGACGACTCCCAAAATGGATGAAGCCAGAGATTTTAGAGAAGTTCAAACAAGTTTCGACAGATGATTGCTCAATCAGTGGAGACACTGGCGAGAACTTCGGAACAGGCGGACGAAGAAAGTTCGTCGTCCTCGACGAGTTCGCTCTTTGGCAAAACGCCGAGAAAGCATTCAGAAAAACTAGAGATGTTTCGCAGTGCAGGATCATCGGCGGAACACCCGAAGGAAGATTCAATGTCTACGGCAAGATAATGACAAGCCACGAGGACTATGCTCACTTGTCGATGAAGAAGTTTAGGCTTCATTGGAGCGATCACCCAAACAAAACACAAGTTTGGTACGAGAACGAGAAAAAGAATCGAACACCGCTTGAGACCGCAAAAGAGCTAGACATTAGTTATGACGACTCGGTGACTGGCGCTGTGTACAAAGACTTTCAAAGAAAAGCCAACTTCGGTAAATACGAGTTTGATCCTGAGCTACAACTTTACACCTCGTGGGACTTCGGGAGAGATATGACAGCGATCATTTGGATTCAAAAAGACTTCAAAACCAACACCTGTAAAATAATCGACTCATTCCAAAAGACAGATAAAGATATTGATTTCTTCGCTGCCTTCGTCAACGGAATACCAACTCCCGGATTTGAATACACCGAAAAGGAAATGAACTTAATCGAGAAGCATCAAAAATGGAAGAGTTATTACCTCAATCACTTTGGCGATCCGTACAACGCACACAATAGAAATGTAATCAGCGAGAACACAATCGTCAAGCAGTTATCTAAATACGGAATCAGCATTCAAACCAAAAGTGGGACACTAGTCGCAGATCGAATAGGAAAGACAATCCTAGCCCTCCCGAGATACTTCGTCGACGAGAATCAACTTGACTTCATTCAAGCAATCACGCAAGCCCGCTATCCCGAAGTAAAAGAAGGCAGCCAACGAACAAGAGAACAAAAGCTCCCGATCCACAATGCAACCTCTCACTTTCGGACAGCTCTTGAGTACTGGGTAGACAACGAGCCGTTTAAGGTGGCGCAAGATGATGTCAGTGCAATTAGAGAATACCGCGCTAAAATGCACTCACTTAATTCACGAAAATAACTTGCATTCTTCCAAAAATAGAATATAATTTGTTCACCTTGCTGTCTCACTCACTATGACAAAACAGCAAAAGTTCGAAACGAATCAAGACAAAGATTTCGTGAGGGCTATGGATATTATGCGCTACGGCAGCCCCAAAGTAGACGCGTTTGTTAGGAGTGCGAAAGTAGTGACAGATATGTACGCAGACTGTTTTCGAGTGAGCGATGATATTAACGATATGACTAATCCGATGCTATTAGCGCAGGTTATTGATCGTATTGTCGAACAGCTAAAACCACTAGATTACATCTTCAGAATACCAAGTTCAACCGAAGAAGAGAAGCAACTTTTAAGAGATGCACACTCGCAGATACTCGATGAATCTGGGTTTATTTCTTGTCTTCGGGATGACCCGAGGGGCTTCCTCTCACAGGCACAAACAGGCAACACAATAATGCACTTCGGAGCAGAAGATTCCGACTTGACACCAATATACTTTCGGTGTTTGTCTATGTCTCAGGTGTTTTTTCCAACATCAGCAACCCAGCTTCGAAGCAAGAATGGTGACAATGACGCGAACGAGGCTTTCGTTATCTTCGAATATCCATCAGACGAGATTGATGAGAGATACCCAGAAGCAAAAGGGAAATATCTATGGGGAGACTTGCCAGAGGTGCAGGGTCAAGACGCGTATCAAAATGCAAATGATAATGTAGATCGTGACCGAGAACAGATCACCCAAGTCGGTATTTACTACAACGCTATTAAGAAAATCAAAAAGGTATTCATCGGGAGGACAGGCTATGAAGCCGATAAGGAGACAAAAAAAGACTGGAAGTATATTCTTGATGGTAAATCTTACATCCCGCTGCTTCACTTTAAAGGCAAATCGCTTTTAGGTGAGATGTACGCAATGGGATTCGGACAGCAACACGCTAAACTTGCGAGAGAAGATCAGAGGCGTAGGAATATGGCATTCAGACACATCGAGAACAATATTTATCCAACTCGTGGCATTCAAATGGAGGAGAGTAAATATGGAGTCTTTTTGAGCCAAATGTACGAAGCGGCACAACTTCGCCGAGATGGTGAAGATCCAATCGTTCGACTTGATCCGGGGACTTCGACAACCATTGAAACATTCAAAAGTGACCCACTCACTGGAGAGTTCGAACGAGCGAATAATGACACAACCGAACAGGTCAAAAGAAATGGCATTGCTTTACAGGATATAGATCGTCCAGCCACTCAAACAGCAACTCAAACTCTTGCTGAAGAAAGTGCAAGGATTCGTCCAGCAGTATCGATGCAAGAAACAAATGCTACCGAGTATCAGTTCGCGTATAGAATCATCATCGACTTTATGCGTCGTTTCATCAAGCCAACCAACGACACCCCAGTGGTGACCAATGTTAAAGCGAAAGTAACCGAAACAGACGCAATGCGAAGAGGATTGCCAACTGAAAGAATCGGTGAAGAAGTGAGAGTCGAGGGAATCACTCTCGGTGATATTTCCGTCTTGCTGAAAGAAAAGAAAAAGATCATCGTGCAAGAAGACAGCCGCAGTGGAGCGTGGGAAACAGACGCATTCGTGATGTCTAAAGTGGGAATGGGCGCACAGTTCGCAGCTGGAACACAAGCTGAAACAAAATGGAGACAGAAGGGATTAATGGCTCTCGGTGAAGACACACTTGCTCAAGAACTTAAACCAATTCCAGATGAACAAAACGGAGGGAATGCTGCCAATCCCGCAGGACAGAATGCAGGACTACTTAAAGCGGCGAACCCTGGACAAGGACTATTGCAGTAGAATCGCAGGGTCAAAAGTAATCCAGTTCGCTGAAATGTGGGATAAAAAAGACTTTCAAAACGATGTCTTGAATCAGATAACAGGAATACTCATTGAACATGTTGAAGACAAAAAAAATATAGTAATGACACCGCAAGAAGAGTATTGGTTCAGAAAAGGATTAAGCGAACTACCAATACTTTGGGAAGGATGTATAGCCGCTAAAAAAGAAGAAGCTAGAAAGTCAAGCAAGACTGAATAAAAAGTTTGACTTTAATAAAAAATACATTATCATTTAAATGATTAAGAAAATTTGCTCCTTGAAAATCACACCTTGCTAGTATCAGAGACGGCGGTTCGTCTCTGTCAAAACTACTAGCAAGGTGGGTTTGACAGATTACGAACCTCCCTCCCTGATACAAAATCAGGGTTTTTATATTTAACCCCCCATAAAAATGTCTAGTGAAACCAACGACAACATCGACGAGCTAAAAGCCGTCGAAGCTGCCGAGTCGGTGATAGCAGACCCAGACTCTACGGAGGATGAGAAAGCTGAAGCCAAAACGGTAATCGAAACTGCTGAAAACGCAGAATCGAAAAAGAAAGAGGAAACCGATGAGGAAGAGGCACACAAAAAAAGGGTGTGGACTGGGATGATCGAGTCCGAAGTGACCAAAATCGCTTTAAGGGACGATTACTCAATCGACAACCTGCCACTAGGGAAGCTTCGGGAAGCTGTGGAGAAACACTTGAAAGATAAATTATCTCCAAAAGTATCTCAACAGACAGATGAAGACAAACTCGTGCAAAGAGCAGTCGAGGAAACTAAAACGCAAATCCTCCTTGACCAAGCAAAAAGCCTCCTGCCAGAAGAACACGGAGAACCATTCGTTTCAGAATACGAAGAGCTAAAGACAAAAGGCTACACTGCCACCGAAGCTCTCGATAAAGCTAAACGAATCTACCAAGTTCCAACAGCAGAAGACAAACGGAGAAGTGATGATCTCAATTCTATGAGAGCTGTCAAAGGAGGCTCGGTATCTCCTAACCGCGTAAGCGGAGCATATGACCCAGTAGAACACGAGAAATTCAACGCTCAACAAAAGAAAATGGGGCTTAGCGCAGTGTCAAAAGAGGCATTCCTCAAAGTAAATAATTAATCTTTTAACTCAAAACTACAATGTCTTTCAATTATGTAGGCTCACGCAACGGCGCACAACGCAATCTGACAGAACCAATCGTCATCACTACCAGTGATGTTGTGGCTGTCGGCTCTGTCGTAGAAACTTATTCTGCGGGAACTGCGGGTTATGGTGCTGCTGCCCAGCCGATCAAAGGTATTGTCCACGCCATCGTAGATGCTGATGGACTGCCGATCACAAACTCGACACATACTGCTGGAACAGCCCACTCGGCTGACAATGCCAGCGTCACTGGTGATGGAACTCAATATGTCATTATCGACACAAGCGAATCTTCGCTTTACTCCGCTACTGTTAGTGGAACAATCGGTACAACTGTTAGCTCGGATTCTGGTTTTTGCAAAATTGATGTTGATTCGTCAAATACTAATTACAATCAACTCTTGGAAACAACTGCTACTCGTACTATTGGAACACCTGCAAACTTCTACTCACACGGTGTTGACCCTCAAGACTCAACTCGTCTTATTGTCAGTATCGCAATGTCGGAAGAAGCTTCTGTTCTCGAATAAAATTTTAATCTTTTAACTAAAAACTACTATGTCTGTAATTGAAACATCGGCGACTCTCGGCTCCCCCTTCCTTAAAGGAATTACAGCCGAACTCGCTGACATAACTTCTCAAGTAGATTCTCAATATGCACTCGCCAAAGATACTGTCTTAGGTGTTGATAAAAACGAGGCATCGAGTCTATTTAAGAACAAAACATCCGATAAAGCTCGTGAGACTATCTCGGGTGTGAGCGCAATTGGTAAATTGCAAAAAACCGCAGAAGGTGCTGACTATAAATCTGATTCTCGAATCTCGACTTATGTCACGCAGTTCGAGTGGGAGAAATATACGAGTGGTATTACGATCACAGAGGAAGACCGAGACGATCAAATTGTTAGCGAGAAATTGGATCGAGCGAAAGCTCTCCTTGTCGCTGGGATGACGACTCTCAATCAACACTCTTTCGATCTGTTCAACTACTCGCAAACAGCTCAAGCGTCTTTGCCTGACCATTTGACCTTTTACGGTGATGGTGTGCCTTTCGGTTCAATCATTCATCCAATCAAAGGAACAGGTGGGACTCAAAGCAACGCCTCCGCAACAGGTATTCCGTTTACCGAAGACAACCTTGAAACGGCTCGTCTTGCCTTGATGGCTCAACGAGGAGATAAAGCTGGTGAAACTCTCAACTATGGTCGTAGCAAACTCATCCTTTGGGGTGCTCCTGCTATCGAGAAAAAAATGATCATCGCAACAAGAGGTGAAAAACGTTCTGGAACTGCCAACAACGATGTCAATATCTACGATGGCTTGTTCACGACTGTCTCTTCACAGCTCTTGGCTGCTGCCAATGGTGGTTCGGATACTCGCTGGGGCTTGATTGACCCGATGAACACTCCTGCTGCCTTTTGGACACGCCGCGCTCTTACTCTCGGAACTCCGTATGTCACTGACTCGAACAAAAACATCACTGTTGATATTTCTGCTCGATACAAAGTCGGCAATAAAGACTTCCGTGGATTCTGGGTTTCTGGTGGTGATTCTGCTGCTTACGCTCTCTAAATATCTGGGGAGGCGAAATTCCTCCCCATCAATTTAACCACAATAAAATGACTGATTTAAGCTCATTAAATGTCGCAGGGATTCCAACGCTCGGTGCAGGTGGTGGACTTCCGACTACTCCCGGTAAGTATATCTTCGTTGATTACGGTGCTGGAAGTGACGGCAATACGGGTGAAACAATGAAAGAACCTGTAAAAACTATCGCGCAAGCTTATTCTATGGCTCGCACGAACAAAGACGACACTCTCGTGCTGATTGGTAATTCCACTCACACGATAACCTCAATGATAGATGGTTCTAAAAATCGTGTCCACCTTGTTGGACTTGATTGCACAAACCGTTTGTATGGTCAAAACGCAAAAATTTCAATGGGCGTAACTACTGCAGCAACTGATGTTTTTGGATTCAAAGATACTGGCGTTAGAACTTCTTTTGCCAATATTAAGTTTATGAGTAGCAATACTAAAACTGAGCACGTAGCTACCTTTGGAGGCGGTGGAGAATATACCAAGTTCACGAATTGTGAATTTTACGCATCCGGCAAACAGGCTTCTGATACTCATGCAGAATTTGTTCATAATATTGATTCTCCACAATTCAGTAACTGTACATTTGGCTCATTAGCCACTGCTGTCACTGGTAATAAAATTCGCCCAGCTATGCTTTTAACAAAAGGAACTGTAGCTGCTGGAGCAGTAGCTAGAGATACTTACATGCATAATTGCAGATTTTGGAAACTTGCAGGTGGAACAGCTACGGCAATGATTAAAGGTGCTTCTAATGATGTAGAAAGAGATTTTGAACTACATGATTGTCAATTTGTTGCTGCACCACTTGGTTCAACTCCAGCCGTAGCTATTGATTCAGGCACACAAGCAAGAGGCTATATACGTTTAACAGGAGACACAGCGGCTACTAATTGCACAAAGATTGCAACTGATATTGGTGTATTTAATGTAACACCTGCTCGTGCTGCTACTGCGACTATTGGTATTCAAGCTACTTAATTTTTAACTTAAACTATTATGTCTGAAGAAATCAAATCTCGAAACTCCGACTTGGTCGAAATGGGCGTAGATGAATACGCCGAACCCAAAGAGGAGAAGGATAAAAAGCCTAAAAAAGAGAAACTCGTCGCGACAATCGAGGAAGCTGAATAGTGTTTTAACACAGCCTCGTTCGGGGCTGTGATTAGTACATTTACTCGCCCCAGCTCGCAAGCCGTTAATTCAAAATATATGCCTAAAAAAACTGTAAAAGCCACGCAAAAGATGCTTGATGATAATCCTGACTGGGTTAAAGCAGAAATTAAAGTCGGCGATCCGATCGAAGTCCCCGAGGTAGAAGAATCTGAACTAGATAAATTCAAAGGGATCATCGCTAGCGTTAATGTCGAAAAAATATCCGAAAGTGATCTTTGTCCTGTCTATCCGGGAGGAGAGCCACACATCGTAATCGCAAATGTCCACATTCCTTTGGAGATCGGGAAAATACTCGTCTCGGAAGCAAAGATTCTTCACGAACAAAAAAAGTTAGAAAAACTTAAAGTAAATTTAACCAAATAATTATGTCTCAACTACCAATCACAGGTATCGTCCTACTCAGCGCGAAACAAGCAACAGGGATTGACTCCCCAGGCGCAGCAGTCGCAGGCTACCCAATAAAATACATCGACATCGTAGCCGCTGGTTTAGCCGCTGGTGATTCCTACACTGTCAAAATCGTCGGAAGCAATCAGGACGACTGCCCAGACTTTACTGCTGCATCAAGCACTACGAATCTTTGGACTTACGCTCGTTGCACGATCAAAGACTCCAACACCACAATCGTAGGATCAACTGGTTTAACACTCTCAAGCGGTGGAACTTACGACAATGGAACTTACACCCTCAATGTAGAAGGTCAAGGCTTCAAATGGATCAACGCTATTATCACAGCTAAAACTGATGCAGATGACTCTGCCAGTATTTCAGCATTTTTAAGTGTTTATGATGATTAAAAAAATAGTAGATATAGATAGAGAGCGAAACACCCACCTAGCCGCAGCAGCTGGAGAGCAGCGCAGTTATGAGTCTTTTAAGAAATTAAGAGAAGGAGAGGAGAAAATGAATAAAAGCCTCAAAAGCGAAAACGCAGCCTTTTTAGAAGAAAACACCAAGCTTAAAAAAGACAACAAGGAGAGGAAGGACGCTCTTTCTAAAATAGAAAGAACATACAACACAACAAATACTAACTTGGCGAAAGTAAATAAAGAAAAAAAGGAAGCAGAAGCAGAACTAACCGAAGCCGAGAAAAAAGCCGAAAAGATAATCAATGAGTCCAAAGAAAAAAGCAGCGAAATTATTAAAAAAGGCAGAGAGGAGGCTGCATCTTTACTAGAAGACTCTCAAAACAAATCAAACGCGCTATTAAAAGAAGCCAAAGAAGAGAAAGATGAATCGGAGGCTGAAAAGAAGAATATCGAAGACGAAAAGAAAGAGTGGAGCGACAAGAAAAGCAAACTGGAAATAAAAGTAGCCGATTTGAGCAAAGACCTCCAAACCGTAAAAGAGCTTAAAGCCAGAAACGACAAAGCCAACACAGAACTTAAAGAGATCAACGAAAAGATCAAAGAGACAAACGAGAAGATTACTAACCTAAAAGAAGACGAGAAAAAGGCTATCAGTGCGACAGAACAAGCCGAAGAGCAGAAAACTAAAACCCTAAAAGAGTTAAGCCTATTAGAAGCCAAAAAGGTCAAAGCAACAATGGCTCTCGATGAAGTCAAAGCACTCTATGAAGAGGTGAGGGAATGGAGAACCAAAAGCGGACTAGAAACACCCGAATTAGAGATATTAAAAAATAACTAAATCTTATGAAAAAATATATACTGCCAGTCTTTCTAGGGCTACTCGCAGCAGCGGGAATAACTTTTGCTGAAACTAACGACGACAGCGGAGGATGGTTTTTCGATGGAACAAACGCCACGATCAATAACAATGTAGCGATCCCAGGTGATTTGACTGTTTCAGGAACTTGCACAGGATGTGCGGCATCAGAGACAGACCCAATCGTCGGAGCAATCACAGGAATCGTCAAAGCAGACGGAGCGACCAACATCGCAGCAGCGGTAGCAGGAACAGACTACGCAGCCCCAAATCAAACGATGTACATCGGAACGACAGCAGTAGCAATCAACCGAGCGACAGCAGCGCTCACGCTCGCAGGAATCACGCTGACAACTCCGAACCTCGGCACACCGTCGACGCTCATCGGGACGAATATCACCGGCACGGCGGCGAGCTTCAGCATTGGAGGAAGCGCAGCAACAGTCACAGGATTCACTCCGGCTTCCGGTTCGCTCACACTCTCGGGAGCAGACGCAGTCACGATCACGACCACAGGAGCAACGAACTCAACACTCCCACTCGGAACAAATACGCTGGCTGCGAATGACCAAAACTTTTATATCGGCACAACGCAGGTAGCAATTAATCGTGCTTCGGCGGCTCTCACACTCGCTGGAATTACACTCACAACTGCGGATATTGGAACTCCGAGCGCAGGCACGCTCACAAATGCGACAGGGCTGCCTCTCACGGGGCTTGTGGACGACACGACGACGGCTCTCGGAGTAGGTACGCTAGAACTCGGACACGCGACAGACACAACGCTCTCTCGTTCTGCTGCTGGTGTTTTGGCAGTCGAGGGTGTAGTAATTCCTAGCATCTCCTCGACTTCAACTTTCACGAATAAACGTACTACTGCGAGGGTGGCTACTTTCGCCTCGGATGCAACTCCAGATGTAAATTCAGATAATTACGATGCAGTCACAATCACGGCTTTAGCAGCAGCGATTACTGATGTTAATATGACTGGAACTGAAACCAATTTTCAGAAAATTATCTTCAGGATAAAAGATGATGACACAGCGAGAGCAATAACTTGGGGTTCAGACTTTGAAGACGCCGGAGTGGCTTTGCCAATAACGACAGTCGCGAGCAAACTGCTGACGGTCGGATTTATTTATAACACGGTCACCGCGAAATGGGGATGCGTGGCAGTTGGTAACGAAACCTAACTATGAAACTTAAAAAAACCCTCATTTCGGCTAGTGTTGGCGTGGTCGCCCTCGCTGGCGTTGTCGGTCTTGTGCCGGACACAATGTCCAACGCCGAAATCGCTGCGGTCGAATTACACGCGCAGGAGATTTTCGGCGGAAATGCGGAAGCGGTAAAGCAGATGATTTTCGACGAGATGAAACCCGCGAAAGTGAAGCTCAAGGGTAAAAATTGGGAGCTGACCGGAGAGAATTTCAAATCCACACTCAAGGAAAATGCCGTCGACGGCTGGGAATACGAGGAGAATGGAAAGACTCTCGGCTTCAAATCAAAAGGGATGGCGTGGGACGGTGCGAAAGTAAAGACGAAAGCCGCGAAAGTGAAAGGCAAAATCCGAAAGAATGAGGTCGATTACGAAGACGCTCTCGGTGCAGGCGTGGACATTAAAATCGTGCAAGGCAATAACAAGTTTCAGAAAATAATCGAAATTGAATCGCTCGCTTCGCTGGGAGAAATCCCCGAAGGTGCGGAGTTCCTCGAATTTTCTTTTAAACTTTCGGGCGACTTTGATTTGCCCGAAGGACGAATCACCGACAGAATTCCGTTTGGTGAAAATAGCTTTGTGAACCCGATTCGAGCGTGGGATTCGAGCGAGCCAGTCGAAGATGAGGAAAGGGTCGAGAGCGGTGCTTTCGGAGAAATCCAAAACGGAATCCTCACTAAAAAAATCCCTGTCGCGTGGCTTCAGCAAGCTACATTCCCAGTAAAGACAGATGCGACGATTACATTTGGTAGCGAATCAGTATTTGAAGAAGCATCGACATCTAATGTGTCAGCCACATTTGACTCTACAAACGAGAAAGTCGTCATTGCCTACCGAGATGGTGGCAATTCCTATTACGGCACAGCCGTCGTCGGCACCGTCTCCGGCACGAGCATTTCTTTCGGAACCCCCGTCGTTTTCGAATCTGCCAACTCAATCTACACCTCCGCCACCTACGACGCCAATTCCCAAAAAGTCGTCATTGCCTACCGAGATGAAGGCAATTCTAGTTACGGCACAGCCGTCGTCGGCACCGTCTCCGGCACGAGCATTTCTTTCGGAACCCCCGTCGTTTTCGAATCTGCCATCTCAAGCGACACCTCCGCCACCTACGACGCCAACTCCCAAAAAGTCGTCATTGCCTACCGAGATAGTGGCAATTTTGGTTACGGCACAGCCGTCGTCGGCACCGTCTCCGGCACGAGCATTTCTTTCGGAACACCCGTCGTTTTGAACTCTGCCAGCTCAAGAGACACCTCCGCCACCTACGACGCCAATTCCCAAAAAGTCGTTATAGCCTATAAAGACGACGGCGGTGACGATTATGGCGAGACAGTAGTCGGCACGGTGTCTGGGACTGGAATATCCTTTACAGCTCCTGATATTTTTGAGTCTGCTGTCACAAACTACATTTCAACTACTTACGATTCTACTAATAAAAAAATAGTCATCGCCTACAACGACGGCGGT
>Ga0075120_10000729_pt1 | contig 27332 bp, 33 predicted proteins | sample AntAceMetag02UKL_FD_69792 | JGI IMG/M metagenome (GOLD analysis project Ga0075120, IMG submission 69792) | Saline lake microbial communities from Ace Lake, Antarctica - Antarctic Ace Lake Metagenome 02UKL | ecosystem: Environmental > Aquatic > Non-marine Saline and Alkaline > Saline | place...
ATAACCGACCTAAATGGTCACCAGCAATACTACCAGGATCTGTAAATCCTAAATCTTTTAAAATAAGTTGAGCCTGTTTTCTTTGCTCCTTGTTTAATGGACTCTCAACCTTCAACCATATTATCCGTACTGATCAGTCCCTCGTTCATGAGCAATATAAGGAGGCGTGATATAGGCAGGTAACTTCTCAAGAAAAGATAGTTCATACTCAAACGCCTTTGCCGGAATCATCCTGGTTTTGCTTACTGGTCTGTTGGGCATTCTGATGGTTGCCCAGTCAAATGCCTGTTGGTTCATGTCTTCCAGGGTTTCATACGTGCGACCAGGAAAAAAATTGGTTTCTACCGTGTAAAAGCTGCGTTCATTACCGGCTTTTCTGTTGGCATGGCCAACTTCATGACAGGCAAATTCAAATCCATATTGTCTGGCAAATTGCTTCATCTCAGGTGCCATGACAGCATTTTTACCGGTTCCCCGAAGGCGGGCAAGATTTGTGTTATCAATAATACAGACGGGTGCAGCATATCCCCAGAAGGTCAGTGCTTCATGGATAAAACACTTCATGGCAAATCGGTTGAATGAACGATAAAATTTTAGATACCGCATCTTTGAATATCTCATATAGATAACGCTGCCAACGACCTTGACCCGGTTTGTTCCAAATTTTACGGTATAGGGACTTGTATCGTGCTGCATTTCTGCCCCGGGTTCATCTGGTTTCTGGTCACAGCGTTGATTTTTTGATTGCCCAAGGCCTAACTGTCTTATGGTTCGTGTTAATGTGGAATATCCAATAGAGAGATCCTCCTCTTCAGTAAGAATTTCATGGATTCTTTGAACATAACCATCACATTTTGTATGAAGATTTCTGAGAAGTTCAGGATCAACATTTATTTTGTCCTGCCTTATTGTTTCTGGAAGCTGGCCCTTCTGGTCAATAATATTGCTGACAGTATTGGTGCTGACCCGAAGTGTGCGGGATATCTCCCGAACACCCAAGGTCCAAATTATTAATTTCTACGTGTGACCTTAAGGTTATCTTCTCAATCATGCTTTTCCCTTACGTGTGACCATGCTTGCGTTATGCATCCTATTTTTTAAATCTGACCATAACAAAAACACCCAAGACGTATCTTGCAGGCCTGTGTGAGAAGCATATAAATATTAGAAAAAAGTTTTAAATATAACCTGAAGGTCAGAAACTGAAATATTATAGGGGGAAAAAGGCCTTTTTAAAAAATACAGCGGTGTCAGACAAAACTATCAGATTTTTTGTACGCACGTAACCATGCGGGATACTGGCTGCTAATTTCTATGCTGAGATGCCCGGCCAAATAACCTGAAGGTCACACGTAAAAAGACAGAATTTTGTTTTGAGCCACCGGATTGTTGATAATAATTCCAGGCAAATGCATCCGGCCCCCGAATGGGATGATTGCTGATCTGGGATTGATGGTTTATAAGAAGGCCTAAAAATAATTTTAAACCGGCTGTACTCTGTAATTGTTCATATTGAGATTTGGATACCATATTGATATCGGCTGATATAACCTGAAGGTCACACGTAACCTGAAGGTCACACGTAACCTGAAGGTCACACGTAACCTGAAGGTCACACGTAACCTGAAGGTCACACGTGAAAAGTTCCAAAGCTGCCAGAATCATTCGTTGCCAAGACATCATTGTGCTTATATTAATAAAATTGCCAACATCACCCAAATGATTTAGTTCTTTCTCTATGACATCCAGCGCCCTGGTAAAACTCAGGTGTCTGCTAACCTTCAACCATATAGCTTTCACCATGAAATCAAGAGATAATTGCCGAAATGGGACAAGCTCATGAGGCAGCAAGGAAAATGTAATATGATCACATACCCTGGCATTGCCTTTGTCATGGCATAGATATCGTAAAACCGGCAAGTCCGGCGCTGAAAAACCTGTCAGGGGGGAGATTGCTATCCGTATATAGTATCCAAGGAAAGTCGCACAATCAATACCGCCGCATATGGGGCACTTATCTGAAAAATCGGGGATTAGCCATGTGTCAAAATTTTCATAATATTCTTGTAAACTTACCTTTATATGATATGGTATTTGAATGGGGGATTTCTTTTGGTGTTCTTTGTTAAAAGAGCTTATACAAACCAAAAGTTATTCCCCATACCTCTTTTTTGCAACCTTTTTTTCGTACATAGGATAATGAATGCTATTTTCTTAATAGAATAACTGCATAGAATGCCATTAAGGCATCATGGCGATTTTGGAAATCTGAATATTATGGTGTCTCAATTTATTTGAGCATAGGTGTCTCAATTTTACTGAGCGCTATAGTATAATCATGCGGAAATTTATCAGGATTATTTTTTACGGCCTCATTGACTCGTTTTGTCTCAACCTTGTAAATCTCAGCGACATCGCTATCGAGCAAAACACTTTGGCCGCGCATCTCAATAATCAGATCCTGTAAATTTTCAAATTTTGCTACTGCACTCATATCAGTTCGTCCTCCTTTATAGGACGCAGATTTTCTCTGATTGGCTCAGATGTTTTTTTATTGGGGTCAGGCTTCGCTTATTGTGGTTATTGGGGGAAGAAGTATCCCAATTTTTGCAGTAGTAGTAAGTATACTGCGTAGCTATGATGATTTTATCAAACACGCTTTCTCAGAATTTTATAAAAGCTTTCCCTTTTAGCGATCATCAATATTTTAAGGGTGAAATCATTTTTTCCAATGAGATATGCAATTCTATATTGCATCTTACCAACCTTGAAGTGGTAAGAATGAATGCCAGTAAGAGGTCCAGTCAGCTCTTTTCCATCTTGAGGTTCAGATAGAAGTTTTGGAATCCATTCCTTCTTTATTTTTTCACGTACAACAAAATCAATTTTCCTCAAATCTTTCTTAACTGCAGGATGATATTGTTCTTTATATATCAAACACTTCGTCCCTTGATAAAAAGGTACAATCCTTTGCCTCAGCCTCTTTTTTCCTTTTTAACAATCCCTGCCCTTCATCGCTAAGCAAAATACAAAGTGTTTCAATTTCTTTTACATCCATGTTATTTATCATCCCTGCAATATTTTCTACAGAAATGTCAATACTCACCTGTGCCATCTTTTTCCCTCCATAAAGCATTGCAAACTGCTGTATTATAATCAATCACAATCCAAAAATAAAGTATTTCATTTGGGGGTCAGGCTTTCCTTAATGATGTCTGTATCAAGCAGATAACTCATGGTTTAGTTACTGCTTCTGATCGAATGTTTTTATCCCGATCGGCATAAATTCCCTTTATAATTGCATTTGCATCTCTTTTATCCTGCCACTTCCCGCAAAATCGTGTCAAATCTTTTTTACCCGGTTCATCCTCATATAATAACACAACCTTAATCTTTGAATTCTTCATAACATTCAGTTCTTGCAAAATTTCTTTTGGAAGTAAAAGCACCCCATTTTCTGATATATGAGTTGTATATTCGACTGCTTTCATACGTTATTGCTCCCTGTTTGATTATACCTATAGCAGTGTTGACATATAAAATCATCTTGACACCAACAGTGTATCCATAAACTTAAATTTCTGCAAATCTTTTCTTGTTTCTGAGGTCTGGTTTTAGGACGCAGATTTTCTCTGGTGGACTCTGGTTTTTTTTTAATGGGACGCAGATTTTCTCTGATGGGCTCAGTTGGGGGTCAGGCTTCGCTTACGTGTGACCTTCAGGTTATTGTGGTTGTTTGGGTGTAAAGTATCCTGTGTCATCAAAAGCAGAGGCTAAATTTTGGTGCTGTGGCGATTTTATATTCTGTTTCAGCCACGGGAGTGCCAACTTTGAATTTGTAAATCTGAAAATGAATCAAAATCAGTTATATTCCTTGTTACCAGAATTAAATTATTTACATAAGCGATTGCTGCAATTTGTCCGTCCACAAAAGGCGGTGTTTTACCTGTGGATTGCAACCGAGCACGTTCGCACGCATGCCATTTTGCGGCATCCTCATTGTAAGAATACATAGGGATATTTGCAATCACAACTTCATCAATATATTTTTTGATGGTCTTTTCTTTACGTGATGGAGGTAGTTGGTACCAGCCAAAATAGAGCTCGTGAAGAACTATTGTTGCTGTGACAATATGATTTTGGTGTTGCTGCAGCCGTTCCATCACAATAGCATCCGGTTGAATTTTTAATGGTTCTGACAATATGTTGGTGTCAAGTAGATACTTCATTTTTCAAAGTTAACAGATCTGCCTGGGGATTGATCTCGATGATCAAAAAAATTATCGTCGGAAGATAGCAGCGTGCTTGTATCGGCTGATTCCCTGAAAGCGCTGAGGGTTGCCCAAAAGTTTTTCGGACGAGAAACAAGTCTTTTGTACTGCGAGATTGATATTAATACAGCTACTGGCTTGCCATGCCTGGTAAGCTGAACAGCCGGTCCATGTTCTATGTCATGCACGAGAGCCGGCAGTTTGTTTTTTGCCTCACTAATCGAAAATTGTTTATCCATGACACGCCCCTTTTAAAAAATAGTTAAGTAAATTAAATAAAAATATAGCTATTATTTTGGCTATAGTCAAGTGCATATTGGGTCTGAGCCTGAAAAATGTCATGGGCATAACGGGGTCTGACCCCAGTAAGTGTTTGGTATTAAAGTGAAATCGTTGCAATTTTGGGTGTTTTTTGCTCTTAGGGCTGGTTTTTGGGGTCAAAAAGTGGGTTTTAAGCAAAAAATGGGGGTCAGGCTTGGCTTATTGGCTTATTGCAGGGGTAAAGTATCCCATACCAGAACGTTCATCAATTACCTGGTTGTTAACGCTTTTTCTATTCTACATCACCCTCTAACCCGGCAATGACAATACCCTCTAACCTGTCAAGGACATCAATAAGGACAACTTGATTACTTTCCTTTACACCATCCGGCAAATGGACATGATAGGGAAATGTTTTCAATCCCTTGTGGTGTGGGGCAGTGTCCCAGCGAAATATAAGATTGTTCTTACTGTCCATATAGTGGAATCTATAATGCACGTTTTCTTCTAAGAGAACTTCTTTAAAATGAAATATAGAGCCATCCTTAAAGGTTATACTTCCACCGATAATACCGACATCAGCGTCTTCATCATATTCAGTGGCAATGCTTACTCGATCTGTTAACCATTCTAACTTTCCTATCCTGTTTTTGATCTTCTTAAAATAGCGAATGATCACAGGGAGATTCCTTCTATTATCTTTTTCTGCCTACTTATTTTGCTGTACACCTCATATACAAAGAGCCAATCGAACCATTCAGCATCATCACCAAGTTTTCCGGCAGTGAATGCTTTGTAAAACTCCTTGCTTTTCATCTTATGCTTCTTTTCAAAGCCTTTAAGGCGCTTAAGATAGCTCTCTGCTTTTACGCTCAACAGTTTCTCTTTTAAGACTATACCGGATTTAAGTATCGGCAATGCCTCACCAGTTATCTCTATTTGTTCCATATGCTCCTCCCACTACCTGGTTTGTTTCAGGCTTTATAATTTCACGTATCATGCTTCACCTCCATTTGAAAATCTTGACACCAACAGTGTACCTATAAACTTAAATTTCTGCAAATCTTATTTATAGTTGAGTTTTAGGGTTTAAGTTTTAAGCATGGGTCAGCGCTTTTTTGCTATTAAGAGGGTTCTTCCGATGGTGCCGAGGATGGGTTTGTCCTGCATTTTAAGGGTTTTGCCCAGGGCGAATGGCTGCGGCTTCTATTGCAGCGGAACGATCAAGATTAATAAGGTCCAGTGGCAGAAGAAATTTAGTGAGTGCATCCTCGGAACGTTGCTGGTATTGGCTTTTTTCAATCCCATATTGAAGTTCGAACAAGGTAATTGTACAGATTGCAACATCCTGTGGAGAATGTTGCCTGAATCGCTCAAGAACCTCTGACGGACGTTTTTTTATACTGGTTCGGGCAATTGATCAAATGCCTGGAAGATTGTTTCCAGGTCTTTGAGGCATTCTTTTATATCGTTATCAAGGAGCATTGCGGCTTCTTTTTCAGTGATACCTTTGTCCTCAAGGTTTCTGCCTACCCCCTATGGTTAGCTTGCCTGCAGGGCAATGGTATGGTTTTAAGCGCAGGCCTTCGTGTTTTATTAATTGATCTGCTATTTTTTTATGATTCATGGGTATGTTATAGGACGCAGATTTTCTCAGATGACTCAGTTGGGGGTCAGGCTTTGCTTATTGTGGTTATTGGGGACGCTTATTTGCGCTGATTATCAGGATAGGGATTATGCGATAAGGTAACGAGTTTTAAAGGGGTTAAAAAAATAGGGGCCATCCAGCAGTTTATTTGCCGGGCGGCCCTTTTGATTTCTTGACGAAGGGATTTAAATCGATTATTCTGGCCGAAACAGCCTATATGCTGCAATATGCTTCAGGTATGGGGCGATAATCAAATCAGGATGTGTTATTTATGAAAGTATCTGTTTTTGTTCTCTTTTTGGTTTTGTTCTGGCAGTATTCATTTGCCGGGGATGTTCTTTTCCTGGATATTAACAATGCAATTCCTGAAGTCCAGGTGGTTAAAGACCGCATGGATAAGGATAAATCAACGAATAAAGGGCCTGAATCCAGGCTGGTGATTGTCCCGTCTTACGAGACATATCCCCTGGAGAAACGCCAGAGAATTCAGGAATTAACGGCTGTAATGAATGGCATGAAGGAAAAGAATATTCTAAAGCCCGATGGAGATTTTTCCAGACAGATTTTTAATCTTGGTAAGGTTATTCGCTGGGTTAAAACGGGTGACACGGATAAGGATTACCAGTTAAGTGATTTTTTGCCTGAATTAGAAGACGTGTTACATAATGATTTATTTGATTTTGACCGGGTATTTATTTCAGGGCATCATGGATCTGATTATGGCAGTATGAGTGCATTTCTTGGGGGTGAGTTTTTTAATGGGCTCACTGTTGATACTTTGAAAAAAATGCTCAACAATTCATCCACCACACAACACGTCAATTCTCTTGTTTTGCTTGGATGCAAAACAGCCATAAATAAATTAATGGAGCGGGACGGGGTTTCCTGGGCCGCAGTACTTCCGGATTCGATGCTCCAGTTTGGATTCAATGAAACCTCACCGGTTAAGACGGATGAATTAAATTTATCCATATTAAGAGAACTGCTGGAAATACAGGCGTTGATTGGCCGGTATAAAAATGATCAAGATTCAGGGATAAGCCCTGACACCATTCTTCAACGGATCCTGAAAATCAAAAGGGGTGACCGGTATCTGGGATTTCGTTTTAATAATAAGTATTATCAATATCCGAAACATTTTGTGGAATAGGACTATTCTGAAATCGTCATGGTCGTTTCAGGCGGATGGGGGCCAGGCTTGGAATTTATTGGTGTTTTTAATGATTCTGATTAAATAAAGGGAAATAATGACGCTGTATTCATTTAAAAATAAACAACCCAAAATTCATTCAACTGTATTTATCGCTCCGACGGCTCAAATCATAGGAGATGTCCATATCGGTGAAAAATCCTCTGTCTGGTTTCAGGCCGTTATCCGAAGTGACCTGGACAGGATTATTATCGGCGAACGGACCAGTATCCAGGACCTGTGCGTCTGCCATGCAGATGAGAACATCCCGCTGACCATTGGAAATGGCATTACCATTGGTCACAGGTGTGTTATTCATGGATGCACCATTGAAGACAATTGCCTGATCGGCATGGGTGCCATTGTCATGAACCGGGCCGTTGTGGGTAAAGGTTCTGTGGTGGCAGCCGGGGCAGTCATCCTGGAAAAGACCATCATCCCTCCATATTCACTGGTGACTGGCCTGCCTGGCAGGGTTAAAAAAACCTATGCCAACCGGGATGAACTGGAAACCTCAATCCGGGGCATGTCTGAAAGTTATATTCAAAACACCCTGGATTTTAGATCAAATGAAATATTTTATGCCATAGAGAATTGATTGGGAAATAAAATAAGACTGAAGATGCCCGGCAAATAACCCAGGTTTAGATGTTAGGAGATGACAGGCGTATGCTTCCCTTGGAAAATAATCTTGAGATCACGCTTTTAAATTGCATTATTAAAAAGAAGGGTCCCGTTGGAGCAAGTTTTCTGGCTCTGAAATTGAAAACGGCCCAGGCAACCGTTGGCCGAAAGCTGTATGAGCTGGAATTTAAGGGATATCTGGAAAAACAGAGCAATAAGGGGCGGGTGATTACCCCAAAGGGCAGAGAATATTTTGATCAGTTGAAACAGGATGCACTGCGGAAGCATAAGGTCAACGAGCTGGTCAATGAGTCCATTGTCAGTTCGGAAAATGACCTGCTGGATATCCTGTATGTAAGACGTTTGCTTGAAAAAGAAATTGCCTTTCTGGCCGCTAAAAAGATAACCTCTGAAGAGTGCCGGCAGATAAAGAAAATCCTTGACGATCAGGATTTTCAGATTCAGAGTGGATCGCTTGGTGACAAACAGGATCTGGAATTTCACAGCCTTCTGGGCCAAATATCCGGGAACAAAATTCTGGCCCAAATGGTCAACCTGATAATGACCCAGAGCCAGGCCTATCTGGAATTCTCCTATATCAGAAAAAAATATGCCACAACGGTAAGGGATCACAAGGAGATTCTCACCTTCCTGATCAATGGAGACCCTTTACAGGCAGGCAATGCCATGGTCAAACATATCGACAGAATTATCAGTGATGTCAAAAATTATTTTGCCGGATCTCATTGATGTTCAGTGGTAGTCATTGAATCAGGGGTTTAACCATTTCACACACATATTTTCCAATGGCCAGGGACGATGTCAGACCGGGGGAGTCTATTCCGATCAGGTTGATAAAGGTTTCATGATTCGGATCTTTTTCAATCACAAAATCCGGTTGGCCTTTTGCCATGGCCAGAATTCCTGTCTGATAAAAATCCAGATGTGCCTCTGAAATATGGGGGAAGAAGGACCTGACACTCTGGACATAATACTGTTTGTCAAAGGTATGCGCATAGGATTGTTTTTCACAGTCCGCACTCATGGCCGGCCCGATGGATATCTCATCAGATAAGTTCACCTGGGCAGTTTGATCTTTTTGCACAAGTGGGGTTAAATGTACGCCTAATGTTTTTTTGATCAGCCCTTTTAGATATAGTTTTTCAAATTCAGCAAATGGCAGGTTCGCCTTTCCGCCTTTTTCAGGATAGACCCCATGTGGGGTCGGATAAATATTCATGCCGCTGGTAAACAGATCAGGATTTTGCGTTCGAAGGAATTTTACGGCTTCTCCCTTCATGGGGATGATCTCATAGGGGTTTTCAGGATTGATCAATGTTGCAATGATATCTGAATTCAGTCCGGCGCAGTTAATGATAATATCCGTGTCAAATGTTTCCAGATGGTCCCCGGATCGAACTGTGACTTTAAATCCTTGTTTTTGGGGAAGGATATCAATGACATGGCTTTTGATATATATGGCGGCATGGTTCTGTTTTGCCAGGCCATGAAGCTTTTTTAAATAGCCCACAGGATCAATGACCCCGGAGCTAGGGCAGTAAAGGGCAGCAATGCAGTTGATATTTGGCTCCCGGTTTTTTACAAAATGTGCGTCCACCATCTGTATATCCGGGACATTATTTTCTCTGGCAATCCTGAGCGTATCTTCCAGATAGTCGATTTCATCAGGGGAGGTGGCTACGACAAATTTACCCACCCTTTTGTGCGCAACCTTATAGGTTGCACAGAATTCATATAAAAGCCGGTTGCCTGTAACACAAAACGCGGCTTTTTTAGGCATGATTCTCTGGTCATAATATATGCCGGTATGGATGACCCCGGAATTCCTTGTGGATTGATTGTCATCGGAAATTTTTTCATTTTTTTCCAGCAGATTGATTTCACAATCAAAAATCTTTGACAGTTCATATGCAATGCTCAATCCCACAATGCCGGCACCGATTATGGTAATGTTTTGATTTGGTTTCATTATATGGGACCCAGGATCAATCTCTGGGGATCAACTTCTTGCCTCAATATTTTCAACTCATCTTCTTTAGGCGGGCTGCATTTTTTTGCTCTTGAAATATCAAGATCAAATCCTGTTTTTGATGCTATTGTTTCCGGATCAGTAAAGGGGTAGTATTGATCCAGGTACATCATTTTTGTTATGTCATCGAACTTGAGAACGCCAAGATTGGTAACCACGGCCATGGGGCCGCCCCGCAAGAAACCAGCCTCCTGTCTTGAGTTGTATCCTGAAAGCCAGCCAGGGCTTGTAAAATAATCCAGTCGTTTAACAAATCTGCGATATTCATGCTGCATAAAAACAATTATTCCATATGCTAAGCTTGCAGCATCACAGGCGCCACCAGATCCAGGGAAACGCTGTTCAGGGTTTTCATATGTCCCAAGCATTGTGGAGTTTAGATTGCCATAGCAATCAATCTGGGCTGCCCCGAGAAAGGCAATGGTCCGAAATTTTGGATGGCCAAGGATGCTCAGGGCATCTGCAAGGCAGGAATTGACGGAAGTGCCCACCATGACCCTGGGATCGGCCACGGCCAGGGGAAGTTCTGCCAAAGAAGGGTCAATACCGCCGGTTTCAAAGAAAACAATCGCGTCCGGCGCATGGATGCGTTTGGCAACGGTTGCCGCAAGCATGCTCAAGCCTGTTCCGGCAAAAAGAATATCATTGTTTTGAACAAAGCTGCCTGCTGTCAATGCCATGATTTCTGATGCAGTATACGGCTCCATGTTTTTTCCTATCGCCTGTCCAGACCAGGGGCATAGCCCAGGGCAGAGTTGGCCTTTATTTTCAGCAGATCTTTGAATCCCACTTTGGTCAGATAGTCTTCCATTGTTTCAAAAGGATACACCCATTCATCAAGATACCTGTTAAAGCTGTCCTGGTCTTGTGCTACTTTTTTGAAATAATTCAAATGATTGGGATCATAGTCATAATACATGTGGCAGGCCGTGGGATGGGCGCCAAATGGTGCTGGAACAATGGCATCAACAATAAAATGGGCCAGGCTGTTCCGGTCCGGGTCCCGACGGATATAATCTTCCGGGACAACCTCTTCACAGGAAACAATAACGGTTTTGGCAGCCTTTGCCTGCTCAATATCAGCAAAGGAAAGCCCATTGATACGAATGGTGCCTTTTTCTCCTGCATACTGGGCATGAATCAGGGCAACATCCGGGTTAAGAGGTGGAAGCACAACAACCTTGCCGCCATTTTCGTTGATGGGATCATCAATGACTTTGAGCTTATGTTCAGGAATTTTCCCTTTACCCCGCATTTGGGGGGAAAATCCAAATTTACGGACAATATCTGATTCAAGGCCTGATTTGGTGGCAATAAAGGGCAGGCCCATGGCCCCGGCCATGAAGCGGAGAGTCATTTGATAATTGGAATAGTCTTCAACCTCAATGGTTTTGTCTTTAAAGGCTTTTTTAAAAAGATACCCCGTGGGAGCAAATCGTGCCACACCACCATAGGCCAGTTCGATGCGCTCAACACACCCGGCCCCTATCAAAAGTTCCATGCCCTGGCCGTGGGAATGAACCACAAGGTAAAGCCGGTTTTTTTTTCGGCGGATAATTTCCCGTATGATGTGCATGGGGTTTCGGTTCACGGTAAAACCGCCCAGGGCAATCTGGTCGCCGTCTTTAATGAATGTATCCACGGCCTTTCGGGCGGTCATGATTTTATCGGTCATCGTACTCATACCATCCCTTGCCTGTTTTTCTTCCCAACTGTCCAGCTTTTACCTTGCGGCGGAGCAGTTGAGGCGGATAATAGCGTATGTCCTGGGTTTCCTGAAAGATTGCCGTCAAAGCGCCAAAGGAAACATCAAGCCCCACCATATCACCTGTTTCAAAGGGTCCCATTCGTCTTCCAAAAGCAAGCCTGACGCCCTTGTCAATATCCTGGACAGTGCCAATTTTTTTTTCCAGTAACTGGATGGCTTCCACATAACTTACCAGGTTGATTCGATTCATGAGGAATCCCGGTATATCACTTTCCACCCGGATAGGTTCTTTCCCTATTTTTTTCATAAAAGAAACAGCCATTTCCATACTTTCTTCCGAGGTGCTGATCCCTTTAACCACTTCTACAGCGGGCATCATTGGTACAGGGCTGAAAAAATGAAGCCCTATGACCTTGTCAGGCCTTGATGTAACAGCTCCCATCTCTGTAATGGGGATAGCAGAGGTATTGGTTGCCAGCAGGGCATCTGGTTTGCAGAAGGTGTCAAGTTTGCCAAAGATTTCCTGTTTGACGTTCAGGTTTTCAAAGGCAGCTTCAATGACCAGGTCAGCCCGGGCCGCATCACTGATCTGTTTTGTTGTCTGAATCCGGTTTAAAATCGTGTTATGGTCTTCGGACAGCTTTCCCTTTTCAATGAATTTATCCACGGACCATGATATTGATTTCATGCCTTTGACAAGCGTTTCTTCGCTGACATCCGTTATGGTTACATTGATTCCAGCCTGGGCAATAACCTGTGCTATCCCACTGCCCATAAGCCCGGCCCCAACAATGAATACCTCTTTAATTGTCATTATTTCACCTTTATTTTAATGTGCTTGTTATTTCAAGCATTCTGACAAGTTTATCGTTTCTCCAGGTTTTGAGTTCATCAATGGATTTATTGGCCACCATGGGCATTTTGTTAACATCTTTAACAACAGCTTTTATTGCCGAGGGAGGAAAAGAAGTCCATGTTTCCATGCTTTCGAACCTGTATCTATAGGATTGATCATAGTTTTCAAAAAAGCGTTCAATATTGTCGCCAGCTAAATGGGCGCGCAAAAAAGGACCAATAAAGGGATCTCGAATACCACATCCCTTACAAAAAGCATTGTCTATATCTTCAGCCGTTGCAACGCCCTTATCAACCAAATCCATTGCCTCGCGAAGTACTGCTGATTGCAATCGATTCACAATATACCCGGGAACCTCTTTTTTCAGTACAACCGTTGTTTTGCCCAGCTTTTTCATAAAATTATCTGCGATTTCAAGGCTCTTGGGTAATGTGTCAGGCCCACCGCCAATTTCAACAAGGGGGATAAGATGAGCCGGAAGAATAGGGTGCACCATCACACAACGGCCTGGCCGGGTTGCAGCTTTCTGGATATCCGTCATCAGCAGACCGGAAGCACTGCTTGCAATTATTGCGTGATCCTGGGCTGCTGCATCAATTTCCCTGAATACCTGGTGTTTCAGGTCAAGGTCATCAAAGACGGATTCCTGTATATAATCAGCATCAGAAACTGCATGTTCAAGGCTTATTGTAAGTTCAATCCTTTTTAGAGCTTCCTCGACTTCTCCTGATTTTAATAAATTATTTTTTTCATGAAATATTAAATTTGTACGTATGACATTAACAGCATTGTCCAGGATATCTTTATTTATATCCTGTAAAATAACTTTATACCCTTTTGATGAAAACAGTGTTGCCCAGTCAGATCCTATTAGTCCTGCTCCTATGCATGCTATTTTATTTATATTCATGGTTGTTTTCCCTTTTTGTACTGTACAGACACCAAAGCTGGCAAATAGTTTATGATTTGTTCTGGTCAGTGGGACTGGTTTCTTTTTTATAGAGGGCCCGGAGTGAAATGATCATGATCAGGGCCCAGGCCATCAGAACAAGTAGAAAAATATTATAATGGGTTACCCCGTAATGTAATTGTTTAAGGCTTATAAGTAATCCGGCAGTCATTGCTATTAACAGCCATTCCAACCAGCGCCGCATGGTCATATTATAGCCTCCTTTATAAGAATGTCACGATGTTTGGATTTATGTATAAAGTAAACAATGCCAAGAATACACCATCCTGACAAATGGGTGAGCCAGTAAGGCAGGTGGATGGCAAATCCTGATATGGACATATTCAATCCAGGAGCAAAAAACAAGAATGCACACAAAGCCAGGAGGATTCTCAAAGGCCAATTTATTTTAGAGATGATCCACCCTTCCGTTGTGGCGGTTAAAGCGTATATGCCTGCAAAACCACCCACAATGGCCAGTGTGATCTGGTCCCAGGTCCCCACAAACAACAGGCCTGGCGCAAAAACAAAAACAAAGGGCAGCATGTACTTGGCTATGCCAAGTCGAAGCGAGCACCAGCCCGTCTGCATTGGGTTTGATCCTGCTATGCCTGCTGCTGCAAAGGATGCCAGGGCGACAGGTGGTGTAATGGCTGAAACAAGGCCAAAATAAAAGGCAAATAAATGGGCTGCAATTGGCACCACACCCATTTTAATCAGGGCAGGAATCACAAGAGCTGCCAGGGTTATGTATACTGCCGTGGTTGTAAGGCCCATACCAAGAATCATGGAGGAGCCCATGGTCAAAAACAAGGCGATCCATAGATTCCCGCCGGCCAGGGAAACAATCACATTGGTGAATTTTAGTCCTATGCCGGAAACAAAAACACAACCAATGATAATACCTGCAGCTGCACAGGCCACTGATACGGAAACTGCCAGGCGGGCACCTTCTTCAAAGGCGCTTAACATATCAGTAGGAGTCATACGGGTTTCTTTGCGCAGGGAGCTTAAAACCAGGATGGACATAATAGCCCAGAAAGCTGCAAACATGGGCGTATAGCCAATCATCATCAATACCACAATCACAATTATTGCTAAAAACAGATGTCCGCCCCGTTTAATCTCGTTTTTGAGGTTGGGCAGCTCCGCTTTTGAGACGGTGGCCAGATTGCGCTTACGGGCCTCAAAATGTACCATTACAAAGATGGAAAAAAAATAGATCAATGCTGGAAACAGACCTGCAAGAGCAACTTTTAAGTAAGGAACATTCATAAATTCAGCAATAACAAAAGCAGCAGCACCCATGACAGGTGGCATGATCTGTCCACCAGAGGAGGCACAGGCTTCCACTGCCCCGGCAAAATATGGACGGTATCCCACTTTCTTCATTAATGGAATGGTAAAGCTGCCGGTTGTAACCACATTGGCCACGGCAGATCCTGAAACCGAGGCCATCAAACAGGAACTCAGCACAGATGCCTTGGCAGGGCCTCCCACTTTGGAGCCGGTAAGAGCCAGGGCCACGTTAATAAAAAAACGTCCTGCACCAGACCTTACAAGGATGGCACCAAAAAGGATGAACAGGAAAATATAGGTGGCCATTACCATGATAGGAATAGAATACATACCATTTTCCCGCATAAAGAGGTAATCCACCATTGTAAACCATGAACTGGGCGGGCCATAGAAAATCCAGAATAATTTGTCGGAAAAAGCGGTTTGGGCCAGAAAAAAGCATGCGATGAACATCATTGCCCAACCCACTGTCCGCCGGGTGGCTTCCATTAAAAGTATGATCATGGCTGTACCTGCGTAAATATCCATCTGGCTTAAATCTCCCCGCCGAAAGATAAACTCATCCAGATCCCATAACGTATAAACCTGAATGGCAATGGTAAGTCCCACCAATAGAAGATCCAATGAAAACCAGGCGTTCTTGGGATCGGTCCATTTTTTACGGCCCAAAGGGTGCATCAAAAAACACAGAACCAGGACAAAGGCCAGATGGGTTGAACGAAAGGCGTGTGCCTCCAGAGAACCGGCATAGGCCACATATAAATGATAAATGCTCAAGGTCACAGAGAGCAGACAGATAGCCAGTTCCAAAGGGAAATGAAAAATACCTTTTTCCTGACGGAGAAGCCATTCCAGGATACTCTCTTTTTTTACCTCGTTGTATTCAAGCTTTTTTTCATTCATGTTAAAAAATGACACTCCTTATTCTGGATTATTTTCACAAGGTTCAAAGAGAAAATTAAAAAAAAAGGGACACTTTCGTGCCCCTGAAAATTATTTTACATAACCCATTTCTTTGTAGTATTTTAAAACACCCGGGTGAACAGGGATACCTGCACCCATGGTTGCTTTTTCAGGTTTGGAGTTCTCAATGGCTTTTTTCTTGACTTCGGCAAGTGCGGGCCAGTTGGCGTAAAGAGTTTTAACTGTTTTATAAGCTATGTCGTCGGGAACGTCTTTGCTGATAACCAGACATGTGACGGTACCAACAGTGGGAACATCTTTATCAAGACCTTTGTAGGCTCCCTTGGGAATGACAGCTGCCATTAATCCTGGATCGATAACTTTTATTTTATCCATGTGTGCTTTATCTACAGATAAAAATCTTACGCCGGGGCGGAACATCAGGTCGATGATGGTAGATTGAGGGCAGGATGTTACAGCCATGTAACAGTCACTGTGGCCGTCTTTCATCAATGCTGCTGAATCGGAATATCCCACATAATTTACCAGATGTTGCTCTCCTTTGAAAATTGATAATAAATTGATAAAATAGAAAATTGTCTTTTGAGTTTTTTAGAAAACTACCCCAAAAACAATCATCCAACCACTTAGGATCGAAAATTTTATATGGGCCAAAATTCTTCACAATTTTTGTCCAGCTTATTTCATCTCCGATCCGTATTTCTGAAAAGGCTCATAATATTAATAGGGCCTTGGTCTCCAAATATCAAATAAAATCTATCAATATGTTAATTTTACTCTTTCATCAGCAGGTTTGGCTGCATCTTTTTCCCACTTGAGAACAGGCGGGATGGTTTTGGTCGGCGGCTCAATCATCAGGTTAAGCATAACTGGTCCATCCTGGTTTAATGCCCAGTCCAGTCCATCTTTGACTTCTGTATTGCTGTAGACGGTCTTGGCGCTGAGGCCAAATCCCTGTGCAATTTTTGCAGCATTAAAGGATTTTCCAAAATCAACAGCAAAGTAATTCTCATCAAAGTATAATTTCTGGATCGTCTTAATCCAGCCATATGCATAATTTTGAAAATTGATGAACACGATGGGAAGGTTATACCTTACCGCTGTTTCCAGTTCGCCTGCGGCCATGCAGAAACTTGCATCTCCATGCAGGGCAATAACTTTATGGCCGGGTTTAGCAACTTGTATGCCGATTGAACCGGGGAGGGCATAACCCAGGCTGCCGTGGGCTCTGGGCAGGACCGTCTGCCGCCCTGCTTTTTTCTGCCTGAAGTAGGATGAAAGATAGGGTGTCGGTGTTCCGGCATCAGCAATAAAGTAGGTATCTTCATCTGTAAGGTTCCAGAGCATATCAAAAAAATATGCAGGCGTAACCAGGTCTTCCTCTTTTTCAATATCCTTTTGGATGCGGGCCCTTTTTTCCAATATTTTCTGACAAACAAATTCATTCCAGGTGTCAAGTCTTGATGGATCTTTCAGGCCTTTTTCTTTTATCAGGTTCAGCAACTTCACCAGAAAGGTTTTAATATCACTCATAATGGCGACGTCGGTTCTGATATTGGCATCCAGCAGGTTTTCACTGATATCAACCTGGGCAATCTTACAGCCATCATTAAAGAGCGTCTTGCCTATTGTGGTCACATTGTTCAATTTTGAGCCCAGGGCCAGAACAAAATCTGCCTGCTGAATGATCTCAAGCCCTTCCATTGAACCCCCATTCGCACCAACCACACCGATAGAATAGGGAGACAGCTCTGAAATGGCTCCTTTTCCATTAATTGAAGTCGCCAGGGGCAGGTGTAATGTTTCGACGACCTTTGCAAGTGCTTCATAGGCTTCTGAAAGATGCACCCCGCCACCGGAGAGGATAACAGGCTTCCTGGCATTTATAAGCATCTCAGCCACCCGGGTCAGGTCAGTGTCATTCGGTCCATACCTGAATGGAGAGGTGCACCCGGTTAAGCAGGACCCCTTTAACTCTTCTTTGGTAAACTTTACCTCATCTTCAAGGATGTTTTCCGGCAAACCCAGATGAACCGCACCCGGGACTCCGCCTGTGGCCATGCGAAAGGCCTTTCTGAATAAGTAGGGTATTTTATTTCCTATCTTGATCCTTTGATTCCATTTTGTAATGGGCTTCATCAAGGCTTCCTGATCTATATCCGTCAGAGAGCCCTGCTCAACACTCACAAGACCGATGTCAGAGGATAAGCACAGCATGGGTATGCAGGAATTATATGCTTCGCTCACGGCAGGAACCACATAAAGGGCACCACCGCCACTTGGCGTATCAACGACCCCCACCTTGCCGGATACCCTTGCATAGGCATCTGCCATATACCCTGCATTGCGTTCATCATGACAAAGAATATGATTTATCCTGTCTTTTTTGTGAAAGAAAGAATTGTGAAAATGCATGCTTGTATCGCACGGAACCCCAAATACATGTTCGACTCCATGGGCGATAAGCATCTCAATAATTACGTCTGAACCTCTCATTATTTTTTATCTCCTCATTTATTTTAAAATCATCACTCATCAATGATGATAAATGATATTAAGTTGCATTATTCATGGTGTCAACATTTTTTTAGGATGGGAAACTCTTATATCGTTTTGATATTTTTTTCTTTATTCATTCTCTTGATACTGATGATGGCGTGTTTTTTTACGTTTGAGATATGCTGTTTTAATACCAGGGTCGCGTCATCAAGATTGGACGCTAAAATATACTCATACAGCTGTGTGTGCTCTGAATCCACTGTGTCCATAGGTGTTACAAAAAGGAGATTGCCCCGATATTTAAGGTATAAAAGATCAAAAAGCGATTTTAAGACATTAATTTGTATGGTGCATTCTGAAAGCGTTGCAAGGGCAAGGTGAAATTCCATGTCCTTTAACAGCCGTTCTTTTAAATAAATATCTCTAACAGCATCAAGGTGACTGTCCAGGGCTTTTTTCAGCTTTTTCAGTCCTTTTCCATTGATTTTAGAAATAGTTCTGGGTAAGAGGGATGTCTCAATTAGTTCTCTGAACTCATATATCTCAATGATTTCCTTTAAGCTGATATTTTCAGTATAGTAACCGCGATTGGCTTCATGCCGGACAAGACCCTGATATTCAAGCCTCTTTAATGCCTGGATAACGGGTGTTGTACTCATTTCAAGACGTTTTGCAAGGTCCCCATATAAAATTTTCTGGCCGGGAATTATTTCATTTAAAAAAAACATCCTGCGAATTCCCATATAAGCTTCCTGGGTAAAATCATCTTTAGTCTTTTTGCTTTTTTTTATTTTTTTTTCCATAAGCAGAATAAATATACCATGGATTTTATAAAATCAATTAGAAAAACACTTTATATTAAAAGCAAATAATATTTCTATCTATCTGAATATCAAGTAATTTATTCTTGACATACAAGTTGTAAAACGTTACAAAACAACAAATCTGATTAAATATTTGATCAGATTTGCTGTTTTAGTAGATAAAAGATTTTATTCAACCCAAGGAGAAAAAAATGGCGTTGTCATTTATGGAAGGAAATGAAGCCCTTGCCCGGGGAGCTATTGCTGCCGGCTGCAACTTTTTCGCAGGCTATCCCATTACACCTGCAACAACTATTTTTAACAATATGCTGAAAATGCTTCCCGCAACTGGTGGCGTTTGTATTCAGGGAGAAGATGAAATCGCATCCATGGGATATTGCATTGGTGCAGCCATGGCTGGCAAAAAAGCATTGACGGCAACATCCGGCCCGGGTATCAGCCTTTACAGTGAGCAGATCTCATTTGCCATTGGCAGTGAAATTCCATTGGTGATTGCAGATGTACAAAGGCTTGGTCCTTCAACAGGTTCAGCAACCAGGGGTGCAGACAGTGATATTCAATTTTTAAGATGGGGCAGTACAAGCGGTGTACCCGTTATTGTTCTTGTTCCAAAAGATGCACTTGACTGTTATGTCCTGGCTGTTCATGCCTTTAATTATGCTGAAGAGTTCAGGTGTCCTGTTTTTATTGCCTCCAACAAAGAAATCGGAATGACCAGTGAAAGCTTTGACCTTGATTCTGTAGTGCTTCCCCCCATTGTTGAAAGGAAATATTTTTCAGGCGACTCATATCTTCCTTTTGAGGCAGAGCCGGAAAAAGCTCCGCCATTTCTTCCCATTGGAGGAAAAACCCTTGTCAGACAAACATCATCAACCCATGGGCCTGACGGTTATATCACCATTGATCCTGCCGTGATTGCTCAAAACCAGGAAAGACTCAGACAAAAAATTCATAGCGCCCGAAATAGGATTGCGCTTTTTGAAGAAGATATCAAAGAAAATTCCGATACTCTGATCATCAGTTATGGTGTTACTGCCCGTTCTGTGGAAGATGCCGGCAGAAAACTTGAAAAAAAAGGAAAACCTGTATCAACTCTTACTCTTAAAACTCTTTTCCCCGTACCTGAAGACCTTTTACGGGAAAAAGCAAAATTATTTAACCGCATTGTGGTTATCGAAATGAACCTGGGCCAATATATAAATGAAATAAGACGAGTCCTTTGTGATAAACGAGTGGAATTCTACGGACAGATGAATGGAGTGTTAATTACACCGGCCAAAATTATGGAGGTCATAGAAAATGAATAGCTTTTTAAATAAAAACAGGCCCCTTGTCTATTGTCCGGGATGCACCCATGAAAAAATTACCACGGGCCTTGATAATGCATTTGTCAAAATGGGTCTTGATGCAGATAAAATAGCCATTGTAACCGATATCGGCTGTTCAGGGCTGTTTGATACCTTTTTCAATGTTCATGCCCTCCATGGTATACACGGCCGGGCTCTCACCTATGCCTCGGGCCTGAAACTTGCCAATCCTGAACTGAATGTGATTGTCACCATGGGAGATGGGGGTCTTGGCATCGGCGGTGCCCATGTATTGGCCGCCTGCAGAAGAAATCTTGACCTTACCCTGATCATCCTGAATAATTTCAATTTTGGCATGACGGGAGGGCAATATTCTGCCACCACACCCACAGATGCAACAGTGGGATCTGAATTCCTTAATCAGGCTGAGATTCCGCTGGATATCTGCGCCATTGCCAAAAGCGCCGGTGCAAGCTATATTGACAGATGTTCCGGCCTTGATTCGGATTTGCCGGGAAAAATTGTCAGGGCAATGCAGCATAAGGGATTTTCTTTAATTGAAACCCTTGGTATGTGCACAGGTCGTTATACAAAAAGAAACAAACTGACCCCAAAAGTCATTGATCAGATCATAACAGATCTGCCGCAAATGCCGGGTGTCATCCAGGAAAACAAAAGACCTGAATATGGTGAACGGTACAGGGCTTTGGCAAAAGAAAGGAATGTCTTTCCTGAGCCTATAACCATTGAAAAGCAAATAGAGCTTACGGATTATCTTCAGCAGGAGGTGGTTATCCTTGGCAGTGCAGGCATGCGCATCGTAACAGCCGGTGAGATTGTCTGTTATGCCGGTCTTTGCGCCGGCATGAACGTATCAATGAAAAATGACTATAACATTACTGTTCTTCGGGGCCAGTCTGTCAGTGAAATTATGATTTCTCCTGAAAAAATAGATTATCCCGGCATTGAATCTCCTTCCGTTGTATTGGCTCTTAGTGATGAAGGGGTCCAGCGGCGGAACAAAATTTTTGCCGCCCTTAAACCCGGCACCTTTGTTTTAAAAGAAAAGAGTGTTGACATTCCTGAGACTAAAGCAGATGTTGTTGAAATTGATTTCAAAGAATTAAAAATCAAAAAACAGGATTGGGCCCTGGCTTCCCTTGGGGTAATGGCCAAAAGTGGAAAAGCAATGAACAAAGAAATGTTGGATTATGCCTTAAAGTCAAGGTTTAATGAAAAACTCTATCACATTGCAATTGAAACCATTGAAAAAATATTTCAGGCGTAAATTAAGGATATACCAAATATAAATACATCTGTTTTCAGAGTTTTTCTACCCTTTGCTTTTGGATATTTTCTATCCTACCTGTTTCGGGTGGTCAACGCCGTTATTGCCCCGGATCTTGTTGCGGATTTAAATATTAATCCGTCACAACTGGGGCTTTTAACTTCCACTTATTTTATCGCATTTGCCTCTTCTCAATTACCCCTTGGTATATTGCTGGACCGTTTCGGCCCCAGGATCGTGGAATCCTTTCTTCTGATTTTTGCCGGGATCGGCGCAATCATTTTTGCAAAATCCCAAACCCTGACGGGTGTAATCATTGGCCGGGCATTCATTGGTTTTGGGGTTTCTGCCTGTCTTATGGCAGCGTTTAAATCTTATGTCATCTGGTTTCCTGAAAAATTATGGCCAAGGATCAATGGATTTCAGGTGGCTGCAGGAGGCCTTGGTGCTTTATCCGCAACCACACCCGTTGAATGGCTTCTTGGCACGACGGACTGGCGAGGGTTGTTTTTTTTACTGGCCATCCTGTCATTTCTCAGTGCCCTTGGCGTTTTTTTTATTGTGCCTGAAAAAAAATCCCAGAATAGCCAGGAAAGTTTCTCCCTGCAGATCAAAGGCATAAAACAGGTTTTTAAATCTCAATATTTTTGGCGTATTGCTCCTCTAACTGCCATGACCCAGGCAAGTTTTGTCTCTTTGCAGGGACTGTGGGCAGGGCCCTGGTTAAGGGATATTGCAGGGATGCAGCGATCAGAGGTTGCCATGGTATTATTCTGGGCCGCCATTGCATTGACAGCCGGATATATCTGTCTTGGGCTCGTTGCTGAAAAACTGGCTCAAAGAGGAATCAGCATTCTTTATACGGCTGTAACGGGGATGAGTATTTTTATGGGCATCCAGATCTTTATTGCATTCCAGGTTCCCATTGCCCCCACTTTTTTATGGATATTGTTTGGTTTTTTCGGAACTGCAGGAATCCTTTCCTATTCAGCGTTGTCTTCCAGCTTTCCCAGAACCTTGTCCGGCAGAGTGACAACCAGCATCAATCTTCTGGTATTTTTAAGCGCTTTTATTTTGCAGTGGGCTGTCGGCGCCATCATCAATCTCTGGGACGTATCTGCTGCCGGAAATTATCATCCGTCCGGATATCGGGCTGGATTTTTGATGATTTTAGGCCTTCAGGTAACAGGACTTGTTTGGTGCTTTTTTTCCAGATTTAAAAAAAGAAATTAACCAGAGAAGGTATCACCTCTGGTGAATCATCTTCCCAAACCAGTTCATAATTAAAGTTCCTGCGTATCAATTCGATACCCATATTTCAAAACTTCATTTGCGACTGGATCTGTCGGATTAAACTCTTTTTCTCTGAAAGGATGCGGTTCCAGTCTGCTATCAATTTTACGTGTCAATCTCATCAGTTCCAATTGTATATCCATAATATTGTTATAATCTTTAAGAACAACAGCAATATCAATATCACTGTATTCATGTTCTTTGCCACTGGCATAAGAACCAAAAAGGAAAATCTGGCTGCAGTCATAATTTGCTTTTATTTTTTTAGCATATTGATGTGCTATCCTTATAGCATCTGTTTTATCCATTTTCTCAGCTCCTTTATGTTGTCTATCCAGATTTTAGTATATTCACGGGTACAAATATCATAAAATTCCCTTTTATGATCATCATATCGTGCATTTATATTAAATGAGGTTATTGTATCAAGCCAGTCTGAATATTCTTCTGTAAGTTCAACTTTACATAATTGAGCCAGTCTGTATAGATTATGAATCGGCGGTGCATGTTTTTTAAATAATTTTGTGTATAATGCCTTGAGAATTTTTTCAACTGCAATATGACCTAAAAATAATGACCAGTGATATGATTTGGAATTGTATAAGTCAATCATTGTATTAAAATCATCATCAGATGTGACATCCAGTGCTTTTTTATTTTTTCAGTATTAAAATCTTTTTTTTGGTTTGACATTTTCCAAGTTCCTTTCCAAATAAAGTTCTTAACTGTGTTAGAAATTATTATTAACCAAATAAGGGTTAATTCGTAGGAAAACCAATTTATTAATCATTCATTTTTCCTGATTTTTGCTTTGCCTTTTAAAATCCAATCAATCACTAAAGAATTATTTAAATCATGAAGCAATAATTTTTGTCAATATAATTCTTGATACGAACACTAATGGTATCTTTTATCATTACTTAAAAAAAAGTTATTTTTGATCAGGATAACATTCAGATTTTTATGATAAACAGAATCCTGGATAATTCAAAATTTTAAATTAACCGATGAAGGATAAGTGTGTGTTTAAATAAATCAGACCCGCATTATTTTTTCTTGCAAAAAGTAGCGCAATATTTTCCATAGCGAGGGCATATATGCTCGCCGATTTGAAATAAAACTTCACAGTAAATCCTGACTATTCCCCACCAATTTTACTTATGGGTCGAATCTTGCTGATAGGCTCGACCCTTCCGGTCTCATCTTCAGTACGTCCGTGTCTGCTCACATTTTTAAATTGCGTTTTTTTTGAACGTACTTTTTTGAAGTCTCTTTTTCCCTGGTTTATATTAACGCCTCTTTTATTTTTAATATTTTTTTCTATTTCTTCAAGGATCTGCCGGAAATTTTTTTCACTGGTTTGTTTTTCTTGTTGGCCCTTTTGAACATGGATTTGTGATCCATTTTTTTTAATAAATTGTCGAAATTGATGCTGCTTAAATTGATTTAAAATATTTAACCAAAAATCTTTAAAAACTTCTGTCTTATTCTTTGTTTCTTTTTTTGCTGATCCTGCCGGTTTTGGCTGTGACTCAACTTGTGCCCGGGATACTTTCTGCTGATTTTCTTCAATAACCCGTTTTGCCTGTGCAAAAGCAAGATTGATATCTTTTAGCTTATTTCCCCCCTCTTTTCTTTTAATGGGGTCATTAGGAAAACGGTCGGGATGGTAGGATTTCACCATCATTTTGTAGACCTTTCTTGCCTCTGTTAGCGAAGCACCGGGTCTAAGGTTTAAAATTTCAAATGCCTTTCTATCTTTCATCTATAGCAGTTCTCATAAATATGTTCCTTTTGAATAGCATCAAATTGTCTAAACTTCAAAAGGATTTTTATAATCCAAGCGGAAGGTTTTTTAAAACTTTCCGTATAGTTTTTGAAATAATTGATATAGACTCTTTTCTGCCCCGGCGTCAAGATTTTGACTATTCTTGTCTGCCTTTGGTATCCTGGTATAGTCCCTTGCACTCAGACCGGGACTGTCAATATTACAACTACTAAACTCCAGCGGCATTTTATATGATGTAGATAAGGACTTTTGGATATAACCCGGCAACTCTTTCCGCTTTAAGCGTGATTTGCCTTTCTTTTTTGCCCGGGTCTTATATGTCCGTCATTTGTCCGGGTTGCCCCGGTAAATACTTCTGATTCCATCAATATAGCTATATAACTGAGCCAGCAGCACACAAAAGATCTAATAACGCGCTTAATAGAAGGTGTGGCACATAACTTGCTATTTTTAAAGTTAAAGTTGATTTGGAACTTTACTGATATGGATAAAGGTGGTCCATGGTTCAAGGCATTCAAAAGGCGAGAAGTGGAATGCAAAGAGTTACTCAGAAGGAGTAGATATTCAATGGGAATACTTAACGAGCAAGGTGTAACTGCATTGAGGGAAACTCAAGACTCCATTTCATCTGCTTTAGCCTTATATGAGCAGGGAAATATCCGCGGAGCTAAAAAGGCGTTTCTCAGTATATTAAAAAAGGATGCTCTTAATACAGATGCCTTATATAACCTGGGAATAATAGCAAAGGACCAGGGAAACATGGATGAAGCCATCAAGTATTATGAAAAAGTCCTGGTAATTAACCCGGATTCTTATCTTGCCTGGTATATACTTGGCATTTCTCATCTTAGATTGGGAAGAGAAGAAGAAGCCATTGAGGCGATAGATAAATCCTTGATTCTGAATATCCGGAATCCAGGCGCCTGGAAAGTGCTGGGAGAGTTCTATCTGTCAAAAGGAGAGATTGATGAAGCAAATGCCTGTCTTGAGATGATACCCATCTAATAGAGTGCCCCCCCCCCTGTCCTCTGAACGTCTAAGCGGGAACCAGGTGCAGAAAATGCAGGGCAAACGCATCCTCGGAACAGTTGGAAGAACCCTGTTGTTTTTCTATTTGACAATGAACTTCTTTTGAAGTATATTCCCAAAAGAATAAATTCCAAAGGAGGAGGTTATGGGCATGAGAAGACAAACATCAATTAAGGTTGACCCAAGAGCTTGGAATGCGGCCAAAATTATTTTTAAAGAGTACAATTTAACAGTCACGGACGCCATTAATATTTTTCTGAACCGTGTACGAATTGAAGGCGGGTTACCTTTTCCAGTAAAAGTACCATCAGAAAGATTGAGAGAAGCTATGGGAGAGGCTGATATTAATGATCTAATTAGATATGATAGTATTGAAAACATGATGGAAGATTTGAAATCATGAAATTTGGTCTGGCAAGAACAAAAAAATTCAAGAAATCTTTCAAGAAACTTCATCTAAAAGATAATGATGAAGCTATCTATATAGATGTAGTTTCAAAGCTCTTAAACGGAATTGCTTTGGACAAAAAGCATAAGGATCATTTTCTGAAAGACAATCTTGAGCAATATAAAGAATGTCATTTAAAACCAGATTTATTACTTATCTACAGGCGCTATAGAGATGAGGTTCAGCTTATTGATATTGGGCCTCATAGTGAGTTATTTGAATAAAATATAATATAGGGGAGTTTCAATAATAACTCATATTCGCACAAATATCGTATTTTCTGAAAATTTATCACACCTTTTTATCAAAAAGAATACCGATCATCTCACCCATCTTATCAGCCATGTTCAATAACTCTTCCGACGGAATCTCCCTGATTAATTTTTCAGTCTCCTTATCAATAACTTTCACTATAGTCCGGCCAGTTGACTCATGCACGGAAAAGTTAAGCCCTACGTTATGCATCTTTTGTATCTCATGCTGTACGTCGTTTAGCAGAGACTGAGAAATCCTGATTTCAGGTTGTTCCGCCTTCAGCTCAGGTTGTTCCGCCTTCAGCTCAGGTTGTTCCGCCTTCAGCTCAGGTTGTTCCGCCTTCAGCTCAGGTTGTTCCGCCTTCAGCTCAGGTTTGCTATGCCTGGGTGCGGCATCAGGCGACACAACCATAGAATCCGGTTTGTGGTACTGGCTTTTAATCGTACTTATATTATCTGTCAACATTTTAATCTCTCCTCACTTTACAAAAGTTTGTTGTCCTGTTTCTTGAACAACCCCTCCCTCCATTGTCGATTACACACTTTTCATCGGGTGGATAAATCATCGCCTTTTCTCTGATGGTTTTTCGATCTATTGATCTTTAATATTACTATCGGCATTTTATAAGGAAACTTTAATTTAGGTTTATATATTTTTTATAGCCGCAAAAAGGCACCCCTGTAAAATTGACTCTGTATTTCACTGGGCAGACAACTCCTGCGCGTGGGACTTAAGAAGCTTTGTCTGTTATTGGGCGGTCAGAGAATATTATAATCTTAATGAACCCGATTGCCCCTATGCTATTGAATATCAGCGCCATG
>Ga0075120_10000733_pt1 | contig 27242 bp, 17 predicted proteins | sample AntAceMetag02UKL_FD_69792 | JGI IMG/M metagenome (GOLD analysis project Ga0075120, IMG submission 69792) | Saline lake microbial communities from Ace Lake, Antarctica - Antarctic Ace Lake Metagenome 02UKL | ecosystem: Environmental > Aquatic > Non-marine Saline and Alkaline > Saline | place...
AGCCCTTCATCTGCACGTCCAGCAGGACCAGGCGGATGTCCGCAACCGAATTCAGCCTGTCGAGGGCTTCAGGCCCGCTTTCCGCCTCCACGGGATCATATCCCAGCTTCTTTAAATCAGCCGCTAAACTCCAGCGGATGAACGAGCTGTCATCCACCAACAAAATTTTAGGACGTTCCTCTGCCGGATTCATAGTCGTATCCCCGCGAATAAATGTTAAAGGACAAGCGCAACGGAGGCCAGCATTTTAAACTCTGGCGTCCGATTGTCAAACGGAGATATTCTCTCGCAAAGGTTGCAAAGAGCGCAGAGAAGCAAGTGTCGCGAAATTTGGGAGGGGCGCTGTCCTCAGCGGCCTTTTATTTTTCTCCAGCTCATTCCTTGTTTCTATTGCTCTCCGTGCTCACTCTCCGCTTGGCCCATGGGGACACGGGCCCTCCCAAGAGGGGAAAACGGGCCCCGCCTTCGTCGCTGTCCCGACATTGCAAAAAATTAAAAACCACATCAAAGCACCCCGTTGTTTCACGAAATTCCCGGAGGAACCCAAAACAACGCCTTTCAGTCAGCAATTTCCTGGCTGATGCGCATGGAACAGAACTTGGGGCCGCACATGGTGCAGTAGTGGTGGGTGCCGTCGTCGCTGCCGTTGGATTGCATGGCTTCGGGGTTGGCGGCCTGTTGCTCCTCGAGGGCTTCGCGGCGCAGGGCGCGTGCCCGTTCGGGGTCCAGGGCGAGATCGAATTGGCGTTTCCAGTCGAACTCGGCGCGCGCTTTGGAAATGGCGTCGTCCCGATCGCGGGCGTGGGGACGCTTGAGGGCGATGTCGGCGGCGTGGGCGGCGATTTTGTAGGCGATGACGCCTTCGCGCACGTCGCGATCGTTGGGGAGGCCGAGATGTTCCTTGGGAGTGACGTAGCAGAGCATGGCGGCCCCGTGAAAAGCCCCGAGGGTGGCGCCGATGGCCGAGGTGATGTGATCGAAGCCGGGGGCGCAGTCGGTCACGACGGGACCGAGGATGTAGAAGGGTGCGTCATCGCAGAGTTCGCGTTCGCGCTCCATGTTCATCTGAATTTCATCGAGCGGGATGTGGCCGGGGCCTTCGACCATGGCCTGTACGCCGGCGGCGCGCGCGCGGCGCACGAGGTCGCCGAGAACAGCCAGTTCCGCGAACTGAGCTTCGTCGGAAGCATCGGCCAGGCAGCCGGGGCGCAGACCATCGCCCAAGGAGAGGGTGACGTCATGGGCGCGGCAAATGTCCAGTAGATCGTCGTAATGGGTGAAGAGCGGATTTTCGCGGTTGTGTTGTTTCATCCATTTGGCGGTGATGGAACCACCCCGGCTGACAATGCCGAGGAGTCGTTTTTTGGCGAGCGGGACGTGTTCTTTGAGCAGGCCGGCATGCACGGTCATGTAATCGACGCCCTGGCGTGCTTGAAAGTCGATCACTTCGAGCAGGAGTTCGATGGAGATGTCCATAGGGTCTTCCACCTGATTGAGCGCCTGATAGATCGGTACGGTGCCGACGGGTACGGTGGCGTGCGCAAGAATCTGTGCGCGGATTTCATTCACATCCGCGCCGGTGCTCAGGTCCATGACGGTATCGGCGCCGTAGCGGACGGCACAGTGCAGCTTGTTCAGTTCTTCGCCGAGGCCGCTGCTGAGGGCCGAATTGCCGATGTTGGCATTGATTTTGGTGGAAAGCTCGCGTCCGATGCCGATGGGGCACAGCGCGGCATGATGGATGTTGGCGGGAATGACGATGCGACCGGCGGCCACGCCTGCACAGATCGCTTCGGCTGGGAGAAATTCACGTTCCGCGACGGTGTTCATGTGCGGGGTGATGCGGCCTTCGGCAGCGGCCTGAAGTTGCGTCTGCATTGCGCTCATCGTGTGTGCATCCTTTCATGTGCGGCACGGAAAACACGAGGGAAAGGATGGTGAACCATCGTTTTTTCGCGTTCCCTGCGCCGGCATTATCCGACAGGTTCGTAGGGTATGCTCTCAGCACGGCGCGATTGGCGCACCGGCACCCCCGGCGTAAAACAGCGGAAACCTTGCATGAATGAACCCGAAAATCGAGCGAAATTTCATGTCCGACAGGATAAGTTCTGAATGCCTGATATTTCACACAAAGGCGCAGAGACGCAGCGGAAGAAGGGGGAAAGGGGGTTTAACACCCGCCTGCCGCCTTCTTTTCTCAATCTGTGCCAATCGGTGTAATCGTGTGTGAGTTCCTCCCTGGGAATCGGCTTGCTATGAGCGGTCGGATGGTTTTAAGTGTGCGCGTTCGACGGGAGCGAACCATGAAAGAAACGCTTGAAATAATCAATCAGATGCAACGAGATGGGATTGTCGGTGCTTATGCCATCGGAGGTGCGGTGGGGGCGACATTTCACCTGGAGCCGGTTGCGACGCTGGATATTGATGTGTTTGTGTCGTTCACCTCAACACAAAACGGTGCGCTTATCTCGTTGTCGCCACTCTATGATTATCTTGGGAAGTTGGGTTGTGAGGCAAGAGGGGAATACATTGTTATCGCTGGATGGCCCGTTCAATTTCTCCCCCCATCAGATGCCTTGGCGGAAGAAGCGCTTGCCGCCGCTATTTCAACGGATGTGGATGGGGTGCCTACCAGGGTGATGTCCGCTGAACATCTTGTCGCGCTGGCCTTGCAGCTCGGCAGGGCCAAAGACCATGCCCGAATTGTTCAGTTTTGTGAGACGGACGTTCTGCGCTATGAGATACTCGAGGACATTCTCCGGCGGCATAAGCTGGACGATAAATGGGATCGTTTCAAAAAGCGTTTTATGATGGAGAATGACGTATGACGGAGTTGATGAGGAAAATTGCGGAGAGCAAAAAAGTGGAACGCCGTCGTCTGGCCGCCTTGCCGTTTTCGGAAAAAGTCGAGATGTTGGAGAAATTAAGGGATCGTCAGATTTCCATACTCCGCTCATCCTTTCTGAGTTACGGGACCAAGAGAATGAACGGCCAGAAGGGTATATTTCTTGCCACCCCATAACCAATCAATACAGCCATCGCCACCCACGGAACCCATCGCCTATAAATCCATCGAGGGTTCATGAACATCGCTCCAAGAATTGGAATGGAGACGACCATAAGAGGGTTCATTGAGAGTGCTGCGGATACATTTCCATGTAGCAGGCTGTGGATAGCTCGCAACGATCCACAGCCTGGACAATGGTAACCTGTCAGGAAATGAAAAGGGCATGGCGGGGAAAGCGCTTGCCTTGTTGGCGCGGATAGTTTTAAGTAAACGCAACGAGCCGGGGAAACAAACAGAGAATCCGGCTCGATTTCTTAGTGTGGGTCAACAACCCGGAGGTGAATTATGGAAAAAGTAGAAGTGAAATTTGGCGAGTGGATGCAGAAGGGATTTGATTTGTATACGAAGGGCAACATGGGACTGCTGGTGCTGGTGGCGCTGGTGGGGACGCTGCTCTCGGCGGTGACGGCGGGCATTCTCTCCGGTCCGATGATGGCCGGGACGGTGCTGATCACGTTGCGCCTGGCCCGCGGCCAGCAGGCGGAACTGAACGATCTGTTCAAAGGCTTCCAGTTTTTCCTGCAGTCGTTTCTGCTGTACTTTGTTTGGGGCCTCATTGCCTTTGTGCTGATGGTGGTGTTGGGAATGATTCCCTGCCTGGGAAGCATTCTGGGCATTCTGATCGTGTATGCCATTCAGACGGCGGTGATGTTCGCGCTGTTTCTGATTGTGGATCAGGGGTTGGATTTTTGGCCGGCCACGATGAAGGCCTTTGAAATTATAAAGTCCAATATCTGGCCCTTCCTCGGGTTCGGCTTCGTGGCGATGCTTATTGGCTCGCTGGGCACCATCCTGTGCGGTATCGGCATCATCCTGACGCTGCCCGCCGCCATCTGTATGTTCACGGTGGCCTATCTGGATGTGTTTGACAAAGGCGCGATCACGGTGAAGGCCGTCGAAGAGCAGCCTGCACCGTCCGCCGAAGAAAAACCGACGGAAGAAACGCCGGTGAATCCCGATGGCAACAATGCCTGAACCCGATCGGATAGATAATCAACCTGCCGGGCGCCCGTGGATTTCCTGCGGGCGCCCGGCTTCCTATTGGCACGTTGTGGCGGCGCATCTCCCGCTACTGGTGCTGACGGGTATCCCCCTCCTGCTGGCGCATGTAGTCCCGCTGCACTGGTTCCCCCTGAGGGCCTGCACGTTTGTATGGTTGACGGGCTATCCGTGTCCGTTCTGCGGGGTGACTCGCTCATTCTGGATGATGGCGGATGGCGCGTGGCGCGCAGCGTGGGTGTTTTGTCCGTTGGGTTCGGTGGTGTACGTGCTGTTCTGGGGAATCTTTCTGTGGAACGCGGCGGGGATGCTTTCGGCGCGCGTGCTGATTCCAACCGGACTCTTTGCCTTGATTGTGCGGCATCGCCGGGCCGTCGGCCTGAGCGTGGTGCTACTTCTGCTGGCCCACTGGATGTACCGCCTGGTGTCTGGGCTTTGTTGAAGAAGGAGAGTCCGCCCGGCAACGGCTCGCTCAAGGTAAACGATCGTTTGCTGGGGAGGTCCTCACGTAAAGCGTGAGGCGGCCTGCGGCGCATTCTTCTCCTTTACAGGTGATGCGGCAGCGTATGGAAAAGAGCGGGCCGAGTTCGCCCTCCGCCGAGGCTTCCACGATCAGGGTGTCGCCTGCCTGCACGCGCCGATGGAAGGTGAATTCGGGTATGGCGCAGAGCATGCCGGGGCGGGGCGGGGCGTCGGCGTCTTGTCGGTTCAGCAGCCCGGCCGTTTGAGCGCAGAGTTCCACCAGCAACATTTCGGGGCAGGGGCCGGAGGCCCCCGGTGCGCAAAAAACGTCGTCGGCGGAAAGACGTTTTTCAAGGGTGATGGACACGCCGGGTTCTAGGTGCGTCACCCGGTCGGGCAAGCGCATCGGATAGCGGTGAGGCAGGTGTTCAAGCGCGGTGCTGTTCAATGTAGGCGGCCAGATGGTTGATGCTGCGGAAGGCTTCGCGTCCGTCGTCTTCATTCTTGATCTCGGCGCCGAAGGTCTTTTCGATCGCAATGGAAAGTTCGAGGGCATCAATGGAATCGAGCGCGAGGCCGTCGCCAAAGAGGGGCGCGTTGTCATCTATTTCTTCCGGCGTGATTTTCAGTCGCAGGCGTTCGATGATCATGTGCTTGACTTGCAGTTTCAGGTCCACGTGTACTCCTTGTTTTAGGTGGTAAGTCCGCCGGAAATAATGAGGTTCTGTCCGGTGATGTAGGTATTGCGGGGGGATACCAGAAAGAGAATCAGTTCGGCCACTTCTTCGGGGGTACCGGCACGGCCCAGGGGAATTTGCGCGGTCATCTGCTGTAGGCGCTCTTCCGAAAGGGAGTGAGAAATCTCGGTTTGAATCAGGCCGGGCGATACGGCATTGACGAGCAGTCCGTAGCGGGCCGTTTCGAGAGCGAGCGCCTTGGTGAAGGCAATGAGCCCGCCTTTCGATGCGGCATAATTCGTTTGGCCGGGAAGCCCCGTGACGCCGGAGAGCGAGGCGAGGTTGACGATACGTCCGCTGCGCTGAAAAATCATCTCGCGCACCACTTCGCGGCAGACGTGGTAGGCGCCGGTCAGGTTGGCATCAAGCACGGCATGCCACTGGTCATCTTCCATGCCTGCCAGCAGCGTATCGCGGGTGATGCCGGCGGCATGCACCAGCACGTCCACCGGACGCCCGTTTTCCGTGAGACCGCGCAGAGCGCTCTTCACGGCATCGTGTTGGGTGACATCCACCGCCGCCGTGGTGATGTTCGGCGAAAGGGCCTCCGTTTCGCGGGCACTCTCCGCGTTGGAGTGATACCAGCAGGTCACGCGGGCACCTTCCGCGGCCAGCTTGAGCGCCACCGCGCGCCCAATGCCCCGGGTGCCTCCTGTAATCAGTGCGTTTTTTCCTTCGAACGTCATAAATAATCCCACAGGGGGCCTTTAATGCCCCGCGCCCTCAGATAATCCATCTGCGAGGCGTCCATACTACCGGTCACTCCCGGATAAATCCATGTTTTGCGAGCGAGCTTTTTACAGAGTGACAAAATATCCGGCAAGCCTATTTTCGGCGGTTGGAGAAAGATGGGTGGCAGCAGCGAGGCATCCGTTGGGTAATCGGCTTGGTACGCAACCCGCAGCGGCGTGTTCGGATAAAGGCGGATGCCCACCGATATGATCACCGTCGAGGGATCGCAGCGGTCCATTAACTCCATACTCTCGCGCACGGAGGCTTCGTCCTCTTCCGGTTCACCGAGCATCAGATAATGACAGAACTTCAGGTGCAGCGCGCGGCAGGTCTCCGAGGCGCGGAGGATGTCCTCGGTTCCGAAGGTCTTGCGCATGGCCCGCAACACGCGGTCGCTCCCCGATTCCGAGCCGATTTCCAGTCCCGCGCAGTGCCCTTGCAGCAGGCGTTCCACGAAGGGTTCATCCAGACGATCCGGTGAGGCAAAGCCATACCAGCGCACGCGCGGCGGTAGCTCGGCTAGGGCATCCAGCAGCGAAAGCGTATAGGCTGTTGGCAGATTCACCAAACAATCCACCACGTAAAACACCTCGATGCCAATCGAGGCCAGATAGGTCATTTCATCCACCACCGACTCCACCGGGCGCAGGCGAAAACAGTTTCCCTCGATGGCCGGATAGGTGCAGTAATCACAATGCAGCGGACAGCCCCGCCGCGTTTGCAGTCCCATCATGCCCGAGAGGCGATAATACGTCTGTAACACCTCCGCCGGCGTTTCGCGCGCATAGGAATAGTCCAGCGGCGGGAGCGGGCCGGACGCGCCGAGCAGACGGGCCAACGCCTGCTCGCCCTCGCCGCAGAGCCCATGCACCAACCCCAGTTCATCCAGCAGCGCCTGCCCGAAAATGGAATAGCCAGCTCCGCCGATCACGATGCGCTCCACGGGCTGAACCTTCTTCACCCGTTCCACGCACGCCCGTATTTCCGGCAGATAACTCACGGAGTCCGGCCAGGAAAGATTGTCGATATTGCGCACCGAAAGTCCGATAAACCGATAGGACTTCCTATTCAGGAACTTCTCTTCGAGTTCATCGAGCCCGGCCATCAGATTCAAATCCGCCACCTCCACGGAAAAACCAAGCCGCGTCAAATAGGCAGAAAGCACCCAAACACCGACCGGGAAAACCGGGTACGGTGTTCGCTCGCAATTCACACTGATAAGCAGCAGGTCAATCATGCAGTACACACTCCAGCAACGGCTCGCACGCGCCGGTTAGCCCCGCCCGCCGCCGCACCGCATCCCGAGGCACCTTGCGCTTATACTCCTCCTGTTGATCCAGCGCCAGCACAACCCCGCAATCCACCACGGGAAACCCGTGCTCCGCCGCCCGCTCCGCCACCGCCGCCTCTTTGAGCGGCATCGGCGTGAACTGCAACGCCGCCACGAGAACCACGTCGCAAAGCCCAGCCTCCAGCAAGACTTGGCCCTCTTCCACCAGAGCGGGAATCCCGCCCGACTTCAGCGGCTGCACACAAATCACCGGCCCCTTCAACTCAAACAAAATCGCCGCCATGGCCGCCGCCGACATCTCGGACGTGTGCGGAAAAAGCAGCGGGGTCACTGTCTCGGGCGGAGTGGCCCGCAGGGGTCGGCTGTACTCCTCGCGCACGCCATCAAACGCACCGTATGCATCCAACAGCAGTCCGCGCCGTTCCGGCGGAATGCCCGCCAGCCGCTCGCCGTGCGCCTGCATCCATCCATACAGCGTGTGCAGCAGCAGCCCACTCGGCGGCGGGATGTAGCGCAGACGCCCCGTATCCAGCGGATCAGGTTCCGGCGGGTTCCAGGCGCCGTGTGCGCCGATCCCGTTCGGGCGCTCCCCCATGCCGTTGCCGTTCAGCCAGGGGTGCAGCAGATAAAATGCAGTCGCCATCAGCCGTCCTCCCGTTCCAAAATCAGCGCGGCATTCTGGCCACCCATACCGCTATAGACCAGCAGCATCCGGCTCATCCCGAACCCGCCTTCCCGCTCAGGAAAATAAAACGGAAATTCCACCTCCTGTCGCATCGCTTCCGGAATACCCGGCAGACGCTGCAGGAGCAGGGCTTCCGACGCCAGAATGGTTTCCACCACGCCGCAGGCACCCTGCATGTGCCCGATCACCGGTTTCAGGCAAAGACACGGAATCTCCGGCAACCGGTCGCCGAAACAAGCCTTCAGCGCCTGATATTCCGAGGCATCGGCAGGTCCCGTCCCCGCGCCGTTGAGTTTGATGGCATCCACCTCGTGAGGGCTAACACCCGCCTGACGCAGGGCCGATTCAATCGCACGCCGCAGCCCGAGTCCCTCTCGATCCGGTCCGGTCAGATGCGCCGCATCATTCGTTGTCGCCGCACCGGTCAGCCGAATGCCATTCCCCTCTTCCGGATGCGAAGAAAGAGCCAGCCAGCCAAAGCCCGGCGCAAGCCGAAAACCGGGCTGGCCCCGCGTGTAGGGTGCCGGGCGGTCCGTCAGACAACGCAGCGCGCCGAAGCCCTCCGATAAAAAAGGCGAACACTGCTCGAACGCCACCACACCCACCCGCTCGGCATGACCGGCCACCAAGCGCGCGCGCGCCAGTGCCAGTGCCGTCGCCCCGGAAACACACGCCGTACTTACCAGCGTGACCGGCACGCCCCCCGCCCCCCGCAGCGCCTCCAGAAAATCATTCTGCAACGTCATGGGCACCCGACGCCCCGCAAGCGCCTCCTGTTCCTCGCCCATATCCCCGAGAATCGTAGCGGCATACACCTGCTCCACCGAACGCAGCGCCTCACCCGACTCGCTCCGCACCGCGTCCAGACACGCCCCAAAATCTTCCTCCCCCTCCCGATACAAAGAGGATGAAAGAAAAACACCTTTCCGACTCATTTCCGCTTTCGTACTACACTCTTTCATAACGTTGTTTTTTCTCACGCAATTTCAGGGAGGGACGTTGTCCCCAACGTCCTTATATTGTTCTTCAGCTCATTCCGTATTTTTCACTCTCCGTGCGGCTCGCGGTGACGCTCGCCCTCCAAGCACTCACTCTCCGCATGGCCCGTGGGGACACGGGCCCTCCCAAGACCTTTGTGCCTCCGCGCCTTTGTGTGATAAATATTTTCCCTCTTCCTTCCGGAGTTCCCGCAGCAGCGTTTTCCAGGCCAAGCGGAAGCCCACATTCTGCGGAACGAAAATGGCCATGTTCTTTTTGAAATTCACCGTGCGCCGAACGATCGAACGCAGCGAATAGAGCGCCTTGTTCAGGGCGTAATATCCTTCCTGCAACTCATAGGGGGTGAAACCCACCGGACGGTACACCACGGTATTCATGTCATACTTACTCCAGTCGCGTGTCAGGATGCGCCCTTCCTCCTCTAGACGCTTGGTCACGCGGATGCCGGGAAAAGGCGTGAGCACGGAAATAAGAAACGCCTCGAGCCGGGCCTCCTCAATAAAGGAATACATCTGATCAAAGACCGCCGGCGTATCGAAATCGTAGCCCACAATAAAAGAACCCTGAATGCCGATGCCGTGCGACTGAATGCGCTGAATCCGTTCAATATTCTTATCCACCTCCACAAACTTCTTGCCCATCTTGGCCAAGTTGTCGGGATCGAGCGACTCAAAGCCGATGAAGAGCGACTTGCATCCGCAGGCCGCCATGGCCCGCAGCGCCTCCTCATCATCACCCACGGTGATCGGCGCCTGGCTGCCCCACCATTTCGGCATGCCGCGCAACGAAGCGAAAAGCTCCATCGCCGCCTTGCGGTTCGACATGATGTTGTCGTCCACAATAAAAATAAAGCGGTCCTCGAGTTGCTGATATTCCTGCACAAAATCATCGAGCGGGCGCATACGAAATTTGCGCCCGAAGAAGGCGGTCACGGTGCAGTATTCGCAGTCGTGGGGGCAGCCTCGCGTTAGCTGGATGGTGCTGGAGGTGATGTAGTTTTTCTTTTTGAGCAGGTCGCGTCGGGCGGGGGGAATGGCCTCGAGCGTGGAAAATCCTTCCGCCTGGTATCTCTTTTTCAGCGATCCTGCGGCGAAGTCTTCGAGCCAGTTCAGCCAAGCGGTTTCGCCTTCGCCGATAATCACCGAGTCGCCATGTTCGAGCGCCTCTTCCGGTTCGCAACTGACGTGTACGCCACCCATCACCACCGTTTTTCCGCGCGCGCGAAAGTGGTCGGCCAGGGCATACGCACGATGCGCCAACGGCGTCATCACCGAAAGCGCGATGATATCCGCATCCGAATCCATTGGAATCGGCTCACAGTTTTCATCCACCAACTCGATGTCATACTCGTCCGGCGTGATCGCGGCAATCGTCAGCAGTCCCAACGCCGGGAATTTATATTTGAAATGCCCCCAGAGCGTACGATTCGGCCAGCGCGGAAAGATGAAAAGAATGCGGGGTCTGGTTGGTTTATTCATGGGACGTTGTTTCCTTGAGGAGTTCCATCCAGGTTTCGGGCAGAAAATAGGATTCGGGTGGCGGGGCATCGAGCGGGTCGTCAAACTGAATCACCTGGCTATCGCCACTGCTTTCATCCAAACGCAACTGACGCAGCAGCCCGGTCTGCGCATCCACCTGCAGAATCACCCGCACCACGGGGGCCGACCGAAGCGGCTCCAGCTCCACCACCAACCGTCCTTCCGCCGGTTCTTCCCGCGCCGACACCTTGAAGGCCTTCTTCAGACGCGATGGGTCGAGCCGGAACATTTGCGCGAGACCGGCCATCAGCGGTGCACGACGCAAATCCAGCCGTTGCGCCTCCGGCTGATCCGGACGCAGATGCAGCGCCTCACCTTCGCCAATCAGAAAGACATACGGTTCCGGTTCCGCGTAGTGAAGCGCGGCCCGTTCACCTCCGTCATAATAGAACACACCCCGCCGCGTCTGCGGTTGCTTGAAAAGGGTGGAATATCGACGATGGGTAAACGCCATGGCAAGCGCACCCTGCCTGCGCCCCAACTCTGCCACCCGTTCGAGCGCGGCGGAATCATCCTGCGCTCGCGCAGAAACAAGCCCCGCACAAAGCAGCATGAACAATCCCATCATCCTCATTCTCATCAGCCGATTCCCTCTTTTTCCAATCATTGAAAAAAATCTATAGCGGTTTTCCAACCATTGGAAACCCCACCAAGCAGATACATGGAACGCACGGCTTCATAAAGAATAAAAAAAGACTAGGTTTTCCCCACTTGCCGAGGCCCCGTCAACGCTATATGCTTACTCTGTAGTAAGTATCCTTCTTTATTCTTGTATTTCCAAATCCATTTAAGCATGACATTCTACCAATCTGATCGAAAGCGCTTTATCTCTTGAGCGAGTTTGATCCGGAAAACAAGTGAGCAAGACGCCATATTAACTAAAGAGAAGAAGCTAGGAAGAGAACGATGCCACAAGGTAAAATCAAATGGTTCAGCACGGAAAAGGGTTACGGATTCATTGAGCAGGAAGGCGGTAGCGACCTTTTTGTGCATGTGAACGACATCAACGGAGCCGCCCTTCAGGAGGGAGATCGCGTGGAATTTGAGATTGGCGAGGGCAAGAAAGGCCCCTGTGCCAAGGATGTGAAGACCATCTAGTCCATCCCAAGGTCTGCAGAATAACCGCCTCCATCGGTACAAAAGTGAGCCGCGCTGCGGCTCACTTTTGACCGAGGGGGTGTCGGTTTCAGTCCAAATAATTATTTTTTACACCCAGTAATCCGTTGAGTGCTGGATGCATATTCGCGGCTTGGTAAAGTGCGCGGGGGGAATCTTTTTACAAAGCGGGGGGAAAGCGCTATACATGCAGTCTGCATTTGCAGGCATTTCACAGGAGGTTCAGCATGTCCGATAGATTTCAGCCCATGACCATGGATCAATTAACTCATTGGGTCTTTACCGAGCTCGACCAAAAGCAGGCCCTTTTCGGCATCCCAAAAGGCCTCTTTTTCACTCCGAAGCCTGCCGATCCTTTCCGCACCGCCGTCTATGAGCAGCCGCTCGAAACGCCTTTCGGCGTGGCCGCTGGCCCCCACACCCAGATGGCGCAGAATCTGATTGCCGCTTGGCTTTGCGGCGCGCGCTTCATGGAACTTAAAACCGTGCAGACGCTCGATGAAATCGAGGTGCCGAAACCCTGTATCGATATGCAGGATGAAGGCTACAACGTGGAATGGTCGCAGGAATTGAAGACTCAACAGTCGTTTGATGAATATCTGCGCGCCTGGATTCTGATTCACGCCCTGCACCGCAAGCTCGGCTTCCCCGGCGAGGCACCCGGGCTCATTTTCAATATGAGCGTCGGCTATAATTACGAAGGCGTGCTTAAGGACAATGTGCAGGAGTTTCTGCGCAACATGCAAGATGCTGGCGAATTGTATGAGCAATACGTGGAAATCACGGCCCGCTGGTTCCCCGAGGTGCGCGACCTGAATATCCCGCGCAAACTTTCCAACAACGTCACTCTCTCCACCATGCACGGATGCCCTCCCGCTGAAATCGGGAAAATCGCCGCCTATCTGATTGAAGAATGGGGCTTCCATACCAATGTGAAACTGAACCCGACGCTGCTCGGTCCCGAACGCCTGCGCGGCATCCTGAATAAGACGCTCGGCTTCGACCGCGTAACCGTCCCCGATGAGGCGTTCGGCCACGACCTGAAATATCCCGACGCCCTCAACCTGCTGAACGATCTGCAATCACGCGCCGACCAAAAGGGCGTCACCTTCGGCGTGAAACTTTCCAACACCCTGGAATGCGAAAATCACCGCGACGTGTTCAATCCGAAAGAGAAGATGATGTATCTTTCGGGACGTCCGCTGCAAGGCGTGACGGCCAATCTGGCGGCCCAGTTGAGCGAAGAATTCAACGGCAAGTTGCTGATGTCCTATGCGGGCGGTGCCGATGCCTTCTGCGTGGCCGACCTACTGGCTTCCGGGATGAGCACCATCACCGTCAGCTCCGATCTGCTGAAAAGCGGCGGCTACATGCGCATGATTCAGTATCTGGAAGAGACGGAACAGGCCATGGTTCAGGCTGGCGCGGCAACCCTCCCTGATTTTATACGCGCCCGCTGCTCTGAATCCTGCACGGAAACATCCGCCTGCGCTCTGAGCAATCTCAAGGCCTATGCACGCCGCGTACTCGAAGACCCCCGCCAGCACCAGGATGCCTTTGAACGCCAACACACCAAAACCGCGCGCGAGCTCGATAAGTTCGACTGTATCCACGCGCCCTGCGTGAACGACTGCCCCGTCCATCAGCAGGTGCCCCGCTACATGCAGGCGGTGAAGGAAGGCGATTATGCGCGCGCGATCGACATTGTGCGTGCAGACAATCCGATGCCCACTGTACTCGGACGCGCCTGTACGCACGTCTGCGAAACGGTCTGTGTCCGCTCGCACTACGACGATCCGCTCGCCATCCGTGAAATGAAACGCTTCATCATGGATCAGGAAAAGACGCCCCGCGCGCACAAGCCGGGCGCGGCACGCAAACCTACGGTCGGCATCGTTGGCGCGGGCCCGTGCGGCCTCGGCGCGGCGGACTTTTTGCGGCGCGCTGGCTTCCCCGTCACTCTCTTCGAGGAACGCGACTACTCCGGCGGCATGGTGCAGGGTACCATTCCCGGATACCGCGCCACCCAGCAGGCCATCGACCAGGATATGAACGCGCTCCGCCAACTAGGCGCGGAGTTTCGTTTCGGACAAAAGGCGGGACGCGATTTTCAGGTGGCCGACCTGCTCCAGCAGTTTGATTATGTGATTGTGGCGGTGGGCGCACAGAAAAGCATGACGATGGATGTGCCCGGCGAGCAGGCCGAAGGCGTCTATGAGTGCCTTGATTTTCTGCGCCAGTCCCGCCACGGCGAAGCGCCGAAGCTCGGTGCGCGCGTGGGTGTGATTGGTGGAGGCGATGTCGCCATGGACTGCGCACGCACCGCCAAACGCCTCTCCGGCGGAACCGTCCAGGTGATCTACCGTCGAACCCGCCGCGAAATGCCCGCTGAACAGGAAGAAATCAAGGCACTCTTCGATGAAGGCATTGAAATTCTGGAACTCGCCGCCCCCGTGGAAGTGAAGGCCCCGAATGGACGCATCGCCGCCCTGCGCTGCATCCGCATGGAGCTCGGGGCACCTGATGAATCCGGCCGCCGCCGCCCCGTGCCTGTGCCCGGTTCGGAATTCGATCTCCCGCTCGACGCCCTGATTGTGGCCATCGGCCAGCGCCCCGATTTCGACTTCCTGGAAGGGCTGGACGTCACCCTCAATCGCAAGGGATATATCGATGTCCAGGAAACCACGCTGGAAACCTCTGTGCCCCATCTTTTTGCTGGCGGCGATGCTGTGCAGGCTGGGCCCATCACCATTGTGAAGGCCTTCGGCGATGGCAAAATCATCGCGCAGACGATTTTGGAACGCGATGGCCAAGCGCCCGAAACCGAGCCGACCATGCCGGTGGCCGATTGGGCCGATATGATGCGGCGGCGTGCCAAACGTCAATTCCGCGTTCCCGTCCCGGAACTCCACGCCTCGCAGCGAGGCGGCTTTGACGAGGTTATCCAAACACTCGATGAAGAAACGGCGCAACAGGAAGCGTCACGCTGCCTCGAGTGCGATCTGTTTTGCAGTCTATGCGCCACCGTCTGCCCCAATCGGGCCATCCAGACCTACCGCTGTGAACCGATCGAGCGCCAGGTGCCCGAGGTCAAACTGCATGGAGCGGTGGTGGATGTGATATCGCGCACCACTCTTCGCGTGACGCAGCCGTGGCAGGTACTCGTGCAGACCGACTTCTGCAACGAATGCGGAAACTGCCGTACCTTCTGCCCGACCGCCGGCGCACCCTATCAGCAGAAACCACGCCTCTACCTGCAACCTGCAGAATTCGCTGCCGAAGAAAACAATGCCTTCATGCTCATTCAAAAAGGCGAGCAGCCAGGCATCCGAGGCAAATATAACGGCGATATCCGCGAACTGACGCTAACCGAAAAGGGACTCTCCTATTCTGCCGACAGCATTCGCTTCACGCTGAATGAAGAGACCTTTGAGATTCTGGATGCGGCCGTGGATTGTTCAACTCAGGGCGGCGATCATCACATGTCGCTGACCCCCTGCTTTGAAATGTATGTCCTGCTGAAAAGCATACGCGCCTCGCTGCCCTATCTCTCTGCACATGTGATTTCACTGTAGGCACATCCAGGTGGAGGGCGAGCGTCCCGCGATCATCCCGACGTGGTTCCAGGTGGTTCCAGGGTTAGCGCGTAAAAAATAAGCGAAGAATTTTCGGCCGGTCTTCATGGAAGAACAGGGGTCACGCCTCCAGATTCAAGTTTTGCAAAACACGCTTCACGGCGCCTCGCGCCTCCTGCCCTCCAGCATCCGTGCCACCGTAGACGGATCAGTGCTGGGAAGCTGGCAGACGAAGTTTTCGCATACATAGGCGGTTGCCTGACCATTGAGCGGTGTGACGTCTTTCAGGAAATTGATATGTTCGGAGAGGAAGTGCTGCCCCGCGCCACCGTCAGCCAGGAGGACAATCTTATTGGGGATGAACGGACGATTTATAGCCTGCTGCAGGGCTCGTGTATCTATTGCATCAGGTTTCCCGGCAATCACGACCTGCATGGGCTTCATGCGCAACCAATCCAAGGCAACGAGCATTTGCGGCATGGCCGACGGCACCCGTTCAAGTTGCGGGCCGAAGGCGTGCAACGTCTTCTCGGCACGGTTGCGCCAGGCGGTATGGTCAAGCATCTGCGATAAGCGGATCAAATTGACTGCGGCCACGGAACTGGGCGAAGGCTCGGCACCATCGTAGTCTTCTTTGGACCGCAGCAGAATATCGGAATCCTTGCCGGTGGTGCTGAAATAGCCCCCAGACGCATCGTCCCAGAACAGCTCATCCTGCCGTCTCTGGAGCGTCTGCGCCCATGCGATCCACTGCGGGTCAAAGGTTGTTTCGTAAAGATCCAGCAGGCCTTGAATCAGAAACGCGTAATCATCGGCAAAGCCCTCCACGGCGCTTGCGCCTTCGCGAAAGCTGCGCAGCACGGTCTGCTCCTTCTCGTGGTAGAGGTTGCCGCGCACAAACACGGCGGCTCGTGTCGCCGCGTCGCGATAGCCGGGGTCATCCAGCACTTGCGCGGCGCGTGCAAAAGCCGAGATCATCAGGCCGTTCCAGGCTGTAACGAGCTTGTCATCCCGATGCGGACGCGGGCGTTTTTCACGCGCATTGAACAGCATATCCCGACTCGCGGCTAGTGTCGTCTGGGCCTCGCTCAAACCAAATTCTTCCGCTGTTTCAGCGAGTGTGTGGCGCTGGATCAGGATGTTGCGTCCGCTGAGTTCGCCTTGCGGGTCGCTGCCGTCAGGCGCATTGCCGCCCGGTTCAACGCCGAAGCGATAGGCGAACGCCGCCGCACGTTCAGTTCCAAGCAAGGCCTGGAGTTCATCGACCGTCCACACATAGAAGGCGCCTTCGGCGTGTTCCGGCTTGTCGTGCGCCACCTGGCTGTCCGCATCCTCGGCCGAATAAAACCCCCCGCCGGGGTCAGATAAGTCGCGTCGCACATAGTCGAGAATGTTACGGGCGGTCCGTTCAAACAACGGTTCGCGGGTAATCTGGAAGGCCGTGAGATAGGCCGTCGCGAGTTGGGCCTGGTCATAGAGCATCTTCTCAAAATGCGGCACATGCCAAAACCGGTCTACGGAGTAACGATGGAAGCCGCCTCCGAGTTGATCGTGGATGCCGCCTGCCGCCATCCGGCGCAACGTGAACAGCGCCATTTCCAACGCCCGTTTTCCGTCCCTGGTCTCGGGCTCGTCGGCATAAAAATGGAAGAGGAAATGGAAGGTGGCCGGGCGTGGAAATTTCGGCGCTGCTCCGAAGCCGCCGAGCTTGTCGTCAAAGGAGTCGGCAATCTGCCGAAACGCTTTCTCCCGGATGCCGCTGCCAAGCACCTCTTTCGCGGCGGTTCCTTGCCGCGATGCCTTCCGCAACGTCTCGATGGTCTGATCTGAACTGGCGACGATCCCAGCGCGGTCGGTACTCCAGACCTCGGCGATCTTGCGGGCTATCGCCGCCAGTTGTTCCGGCGGAAAGTACGTGCCGCCGAAGAAGGGTTTTAGGTTCGGAGTAAGCCAGACGCTCATAGGCCAGCCGCCCCCGCCTGTTGCCGTCTGCACATAGGTCATATAGACCTTGTCCACGTCAGGACGTTCTTCGCGATCCACTTTGACGCAGATGAAGTGGGCATTCAGAACCTTGGCGATCGCGGGATTCTCGAACGATTCGCGTGCCATGACGTGGCACCAGTGACACGTCGAGTAGCCAATGGACAGGAAGATCGGCTTGTTCTCCTTGCGGGCCTTGGCAAACGCTTCTTTACCCCAGGGATACCAATCAACCGGGTTATGTGCGTGCTGGAGCAGATAAGGACTCTTCTCACGTATCAGATGATTCGTATGCATAGTATCGTATCCGGTAGCCAAGGGTGCCGGCGTGACAACCGGCGGGTTCCCACCGCAACCATGTCCTCCAATCGCTACGACCGTCGCAGCCACCGTCACAGCTCATTTCCAGATCATCGGAGTCGAGCCGTAATTTTACACTTTAACACCCTTTTTCTCCAATCGAGCAACGGTTCCAGAGGCGTTCAATCGATATCACCACATACAAGGTTGCCACGAGTAATATAATAACCTATTCACTGAGTCATGGATCTATTCGACATGTTCTTTAGTTTTCCAGGTTATCCGGCGCTGTTTCTGTTGAGCTTTCTGGCGGCAACCGTCTTGCCGCTCGGCTCGGAATGGATGCTGGTGCTGATGATTGTGAAGGGATTTTCTCCCACCTACTGCGTGCTGATTGCTACGGCGGGTAATTACTTTGGAGCCTGCACAACCTACTTGATTGGATGGTGGGGTTCGGAGTATGTGCCACGCAGAATTCTGCGCATGAATGATCGGCAAGTGGAACGCGCGAAGGGGCACTATGAGAAATATGGGTCCTGGTCGTTGCTTTTCAGTTGGGTGCCGATCATTGGCGATCCGTTATGTCTGGTGGCGGGGATATTTCGTGTCCATTTCGTGCGATTCTCCGTATTGGTTTTTAGCGGAAAATTCGCGCGGTATGCTCTGTTGGCGGGTGTTTGCGGCTTTGTGTGAGAATCTCTTCTGCGGTCTTTGATGCGGAACCGGGCGACGTTTGCAGAAATTAGCCAATGTTTTCTTTGACGGTATCCGCGAGGAATTGAGTCAGCCGGTCGGTCATTTCGCGGGTGGGGCCCTCCACCATCACGCGACACATCGATTGGGTGCCCGAATAACGTATCAGGACGCGGCCCTGGTCTCCCAGTTCCGCCTCCGCCGCCTGGATGGCCGACTGAATAGCCGGGATGTCTTCGACGGGTGGTTTGGTTTTCACATCCACGTTGATCATTTTCTGTGGCGAGAGCGTCATGGTTTTCGCGAGCTCGGAGAGGGTCTGTTTATAATGCCTCATGGCGGAAAGGAGTTGTAGTGCGGAGACAATGCCGTCGCCGGTGGTGTGGTGATTCAAGAAGATCAGATGTCCCGAGGCCTCTCCACCCAGCACAGCATCCTTCTGCTGCATCATTTCCAGCACGTAGCGATCGCCCACCTTGCTCACGCCGACGTCAATCTCCAGTTCCTTCATCGCGGCAAAGAAGCCAAAATTGCTCATCACGGTCGCGATCATTAGATTGTTCTTCAGGAGCCCGCGCTCCTTGTACATTTTTCCACAGATGGCCATGATATGATCGCCGGTGATTTCCTCGCCCTTTTCATCCACGGCGATCAGGCGGTCGCCATCGCCATCAAATGCCAACCCGATGTCCGCCTTCAGTTCGCGCACCTTCGCGCTCAAATCCTGCGTGTACTGCGAGCCGCAGCGATCATTGATGTTCACGCCGTTAGGCGTGCAGTGAATGGCGGTTACTTCGGCACCCAGCTCGGAGATAATGGTTGGGGCGGCCTTGTAGGTCGCGCCATTGGCGCAATCCAGCACGATGCGCATGCCTTCCAGCGTCAAATCTTCCGCAAAGGTGTTTTTGCAAAACACAATGTAGCGGCCCATGGCATCTTCAATACGGCGGGCCTTGCCGATTTCATCCGCCGTCGGGCGAATATCCTTGATGCGCCCTGATGTGATCAACTGCTCAATTTCATCCTCCTCACAATCCGGAAGTTTGAATCCTTCGCGCGAGAAAATCTTAATACCGTTGTCCTGATAGGGATTGTGGGAGGCCGAGATGACCAGTCCGGCGTCGGCCCGCATGCTTCGAGTGATGAAGGCAATGCCCGGCGTACTCATGGGCCCAACCAGCAGCACATCCACACCCATGGAACAGATGCCCGCCGTCAGGGCCGATTCCAGCATGTAGCCGCTCACCCGCGTATCCTTGCCGATCAGAATGGTGTGCCTGCGTTTCGGATGTTTCTTGCACACATAGGCCGCAGCGCGCCCTATTTGCAGCGCCATTTCAGCCGTCATTGGATGCACATTGGCCACCCCGCGAACCCCGTCCGTACCAAATAAACGCGACATACCCGCTCTCCTTGCTGTTCATTTTTCGTGGAAAGCAACGCCAACGGTTTTTCGCCCGACTCGTTTCCGCCGCGCTGCCTGTTGCTTATAAGAATACAGTATTTGCTGAAAACAACCCGAAATGCAAGAACGATGAAAAGACCGGAACTGTTTTGGTTCCTCCGGTTTTTTCGTGAGGAGCGCTGTGGCGATATTTCTCTTGCTCTGCGCACGGCTCGCGGGGACCAGCCTCCGCACAAGGCTGCGTCCCGGCAAGCTGTTCGCTGCGCTTACTCTCCGCACGGCCCGTGGGGACACGGGCCCTCCCAAGGGGGAACTTGTCCGTGCTCTTCTTACCATTGCACCGGGCGTGTGCTCCCTCCGCCCCAGCGCGTGGTCATGACCGATGAGTCACTGCTTTTCAGAATGATCCAGCTTCCGTCTTCGGGCGAGTACACCGCGATGTCGGCCTTGCCGTCGCCATCGTAATCATCGGGAACCGGATAGGCGGCGGACCAACCCCAGTTGAAGGTGGTGGACGTGCCGCTGACGGTGTTGAAAATTATCCATTGGCCGCCTTCCGGCCAGTAGACTGCTATTTCCGCAATTCCGTCGCCGTCGTAATCGGCGGGTACGGGTTGCGCTTCATTCCATCCCCACAGCCACTGGCTGCCGACACCGTCGCTGCTGCGACTGATGAGCCACAAACCGCCGTCGGGCCAATACACGGCGACATCCGCGATGCCGTCGCCATCGTAGTCGGCGGGCACCGGCTGGGCCTCGCTCCAGCCCCAGTGGCCGAGCATGTGCTGTCCGTCGCTGCTTTTCAGAATATGCCAGCAGCCTTTTTCGGGCCAGTACACAGCGACGTCGGTAACGGCGTCGCCATCATAATCAGCCTGAACGGGTTCGGCGGCGTCCCAGCCCCAAGCGCGAGTGGCGGTGATTCCATTGCGACTTCCGTGAATGGTCCACTGGCCGCCGGCAGGCCAGTAGACGGCCAGATCGGTTTTCCCATCGCCATCGTAATCACCAGGAACGGGCAGTGCCGCATTCCAGCCGAACGCGATGTGCTGAAGTATACCACTGCTTCCGCGAATGCTCCAGGTTCCGGTGGCGGGTTCATAGACCACTAGGTCGGCGAGGCGATCGCCGTCGTAATCCACGAGCGCGTTATGGTGCTGCATGGTGACGGAGACCGGGCCGTTCGTGACCACATTATAGACCGTGTCCACATCCGTCAGCCAATAAGAATAGGTTGCCCCGGCCTGGGCGGTGGCATCGGTGAAGGTGTAGGCGTGATCGCTTCCGGCGGCGGCGATGAGTTGCGCGTTGAGTTGGGTGCGGATGCCGCTGAGCGAATCGGCGCGGTAGAGATAGAAGCCCAGGTTGTCCTGTTCCACACCGGTTTCCCAATCCAGTTTCACCCCGGCAGAGGTCGAGCGACCGGTAAAGGATCTGAGTTCCACCGCCGTCGGGTCCTCGGAGGCATATCCGAATCCAATGGCCCCGAAGACATTGTTCGAGCAGAGGATCGGACTGAAGCTGGTGGGGGTGGTGGGATAATTCAACGTCTTGGGAATGGTATCCATATCGACCGCGACCACATACTCGCCATAGGGCAGACTCGTGAATTCAAAATGGCCGCGCTGACTGTCCGGTCCCGTCCGGGTAATCTTCGAGTCGTAGAAATTCGTGGTGCCGGATTGAATGGCATAGAGATTCAACAGGACATTGTTGAGGCCGTAGATTGCCAGGTCTTCGTCCGGTAGTCCGTTACGGTTCACATCCACCCAACAGGTTTTTCCGATAGACCCGGTGGCCTGTTTTTTGCGGTAGCCGTAATTTTGAGACAGGCTATCCTGCGTCAGTTGGAACGCCACGGAGGAACTGGCCCCGCGCGAGTGGGCCCGATTGCGCGTCAACTCGGTGCCAGCGAGCACTCCATTCGGGTCATTGAACACCACCACGTAGTAAGCGGCAGGCAGATTTTCGAAGAGGTAGCTTCCGCCGACATCGGTAGCCTGGTGTCCGATAGCAAAATCGTTGCCGTCGACCACGCCATTCGTATTCAGATCCATATATAGGATCACCTCGATATCGGGGATACCCTGCTCCCAGATATCCTTCTTCTGATTGCCGTTGCAATCATAATAAATCGCCCCGCCATACCGCAGCGTACCATCGGTGATGTAGCCAAAATCGGCGGTCATGTTGTTGCCAGCGTTGGTCAGGGTGATCGCGTAGGGCTGCGCCTGGCTGTTGTGATTCGTTCCGGGGGCAGGGCCGAACGGGCCGAGCGCCAGGTTGGTGTTGATCGTGGCAGCATCCACGGCCAGCAGATAGGTGCCATCATCCAGCCCGGTGAACAAGTACTGCCCGTTGGCATCCGTAACGGTGGTTTCCACCAGATTGGTATGTTCATCGTACCGGTTCACGGTGACGCCCTTGAGGCCGACATCCCCATGTGCGGCATTGAACACGCCGTCCCGATTGGCATCCACGAACACCAGATTGCCCAGGCTTCCCGGTGGTGGCGCATAGCCGAAGTCGGCAGTATTCACGGTGCCTCCTGAAGGCAGATTGACGGCATAGGGGTTGGGTTGGCTCTGACCGGAAACATCCGGCGTGCCGAGGGTGTGCACTAGGCGGTCCAACACATTGTTTTGATCGGTGATCTGCGCCACATAGCGCCCGCCGGCCAGCCCGGTGAAGCGGTAGCTGCCATCGGCGGCGGTTACGGTGGTGGCTAGGACCGTTCCATTGGTATCGAGCAGATTGACCGTCACGTTGCCTATGCCGTAATCGCCGCTATCGAACGCACCATTGGCATTTAGGTCCATAAACACGAGATCGCCGACGGTGCCCTTTCGTCCATAGAATCCAAAATCGGCTTCGAGGAAGCTGCCGCCCGCTGTCATGGTGAAGGGCGAGGTTTGCTCGGCGTAACTCTGATCGCCTGAGACTCCGCTGAGCCCCGCGACCGCTGTTCCCGGACCGCCGTGTACGCGCACGATGTATTCATTCGGTGCTACGTTAGTAAAGAGGTAGCGCCCGGCGGCATCGGTATGCGTGACGGCGTTGGTCACATCATCCGGCGTATTGAAGAAGCCGTCGGGTCCGGCGCTAATCAGCGAGAGTTGCACATTTCCAATGCCCGGCTCGCCCGGTTCCTGCAAGCCGTTATTGTTGTAATCGCTCCAAACATAATCTCCCACCACGGCGGTGGTCGGCGATTCATTCAGATAGCCGAAGTCCACATCCGGCACATGCTGCCCAGCACTCACGGTGTGATGCGCACTCGGATCGGTGAATTGGCCGCCCAGAGAAAAGTCACCCGGAAGGGTATTGCTCACGACGCCGACGAAATAACCTCCCGGAATGAGGCCGGAGAAGAAATAATCACCCTGCGCATCGGTCACGGTGGTGGCCAGCAGATTACTCGTGGCCGCGTCATACAGGTGCAGGGTCACGTTCGGGAACGAGGGCTCGCCGATTTCCTGCGTCCCGTTGTCATTGGCGTCGTTGTATACGGCGCCCGCAAGCGACCCCAGCCGATACAGGCCCGCGTCCAGCGTCAGATTGGTCTGTCCGGTGAGCAGCGTGATGGTGGTCGAGACGCCGCTGGTCGGATTCACACTGCTGTTCTTTTCCGGATCACCGCCTTGCCCCTGCGGGCTGAACAGATAATTCGTGGGACGCCCGACCATCACGTAATAGTCATCCGGAATCAGATTCGCAAACAGATAGTTGCCATGGAGGTCGGTGGTGGTGTTTGTGATGAAGGTGCCGCTGCCATCATACAAAGCCACGCGCACGGCGGCGATACCCGGTTCGTTGGTATCCTGAATGCCGTCGGCATTGAGGTCGTACCAGACATAGTCACCCAGTGCCGCACGCGAATCCACACGATAGGGCGCGGTATTGGTGAGCACCTCAAACGGAGGTTCATTGGTGGGCGCGACCGGCGCGGTAATCGCCGTATTCGTTTCATTGCTTGGGGTCCTTTGCAGCGCATTGAACTGCACCAAGATGCTGAGCGTGGAACCTGCATTCAACGGACCGACATTGGTCCACTGCAACGTACCGGCTCCGGTCACATCGGCCGCCGGCACGGCGTTGGTGAACAACAGATAGGTCGCATCATACGTATCCCATACCGGCAGATCGACCATATCCACCGGGCCCGGATTGCTGATCCTGATCCGGAATTCCACGGGTTGATCCACATACACGGGCAGCGGGGACAGCAGTGTCTTGGTCAACGTATAGTTGGCCCGGTACATGCCGGCATCCACATTCAGATTGGTCTCTCCGGTCGACAACGTCACGATCGAAGAATTTCCGTTGGTCGGATTCACATCACTGTCCAGCGAAGGATCACCACCTTGCCCCTGCGGACTGAAGACATAGTTTGTAACTAGATCGACATGGATATAGTAGTCATCCGGGATCAAGTCGGGGAACAGGTAGTACCCGTTAGTATCCGTGAGACTATTCGTGACAAACACATCGCCGCCGGTGTACAGCGACACGCGAACCCCCTCGATACCCGGCTCGCCGTCCTCCTGAATGCCATTGGCATTTATGTCGTACCACACAAAATTCCCCAACACGCCGCGCGGGTCGATACGATACGGGGCTGTATTGGTAAGCACCTCAAACGGGGGTTCATTGGAAGGTGCCACCGGCGCGGCGATCACCGTATTGGTTTCATCATGAGTCGTTATCTGCACGGCGAGGAACTGCACGAGAATATTGGTTGAAGCACCGGCGCTCAGCGGGCCGATATTGGTCCACTGCAGCGTGCCGCCGCCCGACGCATCGGCTGGAGGCACCGCGTTGGTAAACAGCAGATACGCGGCATCATATTCATCCCACACGGGTAGTTCTACCATCGCCACCGGCCCTGTGTTGGCGATATCAATCCGAAATTCCACCGGCTGATCCACATACACCGGAAGCGCTGAGAGGAGCGTCTTGCTCAAGGAGTACATCGCCCGATACATCCCGGCATCCACGTTCAGATTGGTCTCTCCGGTCGCCAACGTCACGATCGAAGAATTTCCATTTGTCGGATTCACGTTGCTGTCCCGTGCGGGATCGCCACCCTGGCCCTGCGGACTAAACACATAATTGGTCAGAAGATCGACGTGGATATAATAATCACCCGGGATCAGATCGGAGAACCGATAGTTTCCATTGGTATCGGTCAACGTATTGGTAACCAGTACATCGCCAGCCGTGTAGAGCGACACGCGCACGCCTTCGATGCCTGGCTCGCCAGCGTCTTGAATGCCATCAGCATTCAGGTCGTACCACACAAAATCTCCCAACGCCGCACGCAACTCGATCGAGTAAGGAGCCATATTAGTAAGCACCTCAAACGGGGGTTTATTGGAAGGTGCAACCGGTGCAGTAACCACCGTATTGGTTTCATCGTTTGGTGTCATTTGCAATGCGCTGAACTGCACCAGAATACTGGTGGAGGCCCCCGCGCTCAGCGGGCCAAGATTGGTCCATTGCAAGGTGCCCGCCACCATGGAATTCACAGGCGGCACCGCATTAGTGAATTGAATATAAATCGGATCATAGGTATCCGTCACCGGCAACACCACCATTTCGACAAGCCCCGTGTTCGCGATATCAATTCGGAATTCCACCGCCTGATCGATATAGACCGGATAGGCCGACAGGCGCGTCTTGACCAACGTGTAGCCCGACTGATCAATACGGTAGGGCGCCTCGTTGGTTCTAACCGGCACCTCCGGCATACCCGGCGGCACGGTCGGAGCTGTCACAACAATATTGGTCTGCTCGTCCGTCACCGTCGCAGCCGTAAAGCGCAGCACCAATGTCGTGCTGCCGCCCACGGCCAGCGGACCGACATTGGTCCAGTTCAGCGTTCCATCATCGCTCAGGTCAATCGGGGCAGGCTGCGCATTCACGAAACTCAAATAGTTTGTTTCATAGCGATCCTCCACCGGCACGGTCACCAACTCCACCTCGCCGCTATTCGTAACCACCACGTGAAACACAATCTCTTCCCCGATGTTTGCCGCACGGCCAACGGGACTGATCAACGACTTGGCGAGCTGGTAGTCCGCCAGAATCGTTCGATACGGCGCATCGTTGGTTTTCCCATCGACGGACGGCTCATCCGACGGAGTCGTTGGCGCCGTCCAGACGGTATTGGTGCGATTCGCTCCGAGGCTTGAGCCTGCCGCCGCGTAGCGCGAGGTCACAGAGAAGGTCGCGCCCGGCACGAGGTTGGTGCCGAACGACGTCACGAGATCAGCCCAGAGCTTGAAGCCGTTGTTGACGTTGTCATCCGAAGACGGAGTCGAATCTACATAGCGGAGAGAGTTGGTCTCATAGACGTCCGTCAGCGGCACGGAGACCAGCTCCACGTCACCGGTGTTTGTAATCTGAATGGCAAAGCGTATTTCCTCGCCGACATTCGCCACGTGTCCGGTTGGAGAAATCAGTTGTTTGGTGATCGCATATCCGGGACTGCTGATGCGGAATGGAGCTGCATTGGTAGCCGGCTCCACCGGCGGTGCGTTGGTCGGCACGGTGGGCGACGTGCCGGCCAGATTAGTTGCCATCAATCCGGTGGTACTTTGGAGCGCGATAAAATCGACGGTGGTATGTTTGCTGGTGTTGGTGCTGATCGTCCCGATATCATCCCAGTACAGGACACCGGCAATGTTGCTGCTGATGGGCGGGACTGCCGAGGCGTACTGCAACAGGTTCGTGTCATAGCGGTCGATCAGCGGCGTGGTAATAAAGTCCACATCTCCGATATTGCAGATACGAATATCAAAAGTGATGGTTTCTCCCACGGCTGCCGCCCGATTGGTTGGGCTGATCTGTGTTTTCACAATGCAGCAGGCCGAGGTGGAAATGCCGTATCGTGCGGTATTGGTCTGAGGCGGCACGGGGGGCTGTCCAACCGGCGTGCTCGGTGCACTCACGATGGTGTTGGTGTGCGGCTCACCGAGCGTTGACTCCACGGCCAGGAAACGCGAGGTCACCACGAACACATCGCCCGGCAGCAGCGTGGTGCTGAAGGACGCGGTCAGATCTGCCCAGTGGATCACCCCGTCATTCAGATTGTCATCCGATGGCGGCGTGGAATCGATGTAGCGCAGATGATTGGTTTCGTAGGTATCCACAAACGGGACGGAAATCAGTGCCACATCACCGCTGTTGGTAATGGTCATCACAAAGAGGTTGGTCTCACCCACCTGCGATACGCGGTCAAACGGAACGGGTTTCTGTTTGGTGAGCAGGAACGCTGGATGGCTTACCGCGTAGGGTGCCTGATTGGTCGTGGGGACCACCACCGGTTCATCCGCCGGGGTGGTTGGTGCGGTCGTTACCGTATTGGTTCGGTTCAGGCTATCGGACGTGGTCACGGCGTTGAACCGCGCGACGATGGTTGTGCTTGCACCGACTTCCAGCGGTCCGACATTCGCCCAGTTGATCACGCCGTCGTTGGAGGGATTATCCGCCGCCGGGACGGCACTGATGAATTGCAGGTAATTGGTTTCATAGCGGTCTTCCACAGGAACCGTCACCAGGCGCACGTCACCGGTATTACTGATGGTCAGCGTAAAGACGACCGCCTCGCCGATGGCCGCCGGACGATTGGTCGGTGCAATGCGCGTTTTGGCCAGGG
>Ga0075120_10000735_pt1 | contig 27190 bp, 27 predicted proteins | sample AntAceMetag02UKL_FD_69792 | JGI IMG/M metagenome (GOLD analysis project Ga0075120, IMG submission 69792) | Saline lake microbial communities from Ace Lake, Antarctica - Antarctic Ace Lake Metagenome 02UKL | ecosystem: Environmental > Aquatic > Non-marine Saline and Alkaline > Saline | place...
TATCGCGAACTGAGCCTGCTATTGCGCCGGCCGCCGGGCCGCGAGGCCTACCCTGGCGACATCTTCTACCTGCACGCGCGGCTGCTGGAGCGCGCCTGCAAGTTGGCCCCCCCCTCTTTCCCCCCCACTGGGGAGCCCCCCCCTCTTTCCCCCCCATTGGGGGGGATGAAGGGGGGGGGAGTCTCGTTGACGGCGCTGCCCATCGTGGAGATGCAGCGCGGTAACGTCGCCGCCTACATCCCCACCAACCTGATCTCCATCAGCGATGGGCAGATCGTATTGGACGCCGGCTTGTTCAATCGCGGCATCAAGCCGGCCGTGAACGCGGGGCTATCGGTGTCGCGCGTGGGCGGGGCAGCGCAGACGGCGGCGATGCGCAACGTGGCGGGCAAACTGCGGCTGGAACTGGCGCAGTTCGAGGAGGTAGCCCGTTTTGCCCGCTTCGGCGCTGAGGTGGATGAGGTCACACAGCGCCAGATCCGGCGCGGCGAGCGCTTGCGGGCCGTGCTCACGCAGCCTGCCCACCAGCCACTCCTGCTGGCCGCACAGGTCGTCGTTCTGCTGGCAGCCACCGAGGGATACCTTGACGACGTCGCGCTTGAAGACGTGCCCGCCTTTGAAAGCGGGCTGCTGGACCACTTCGAGGCCGAGCACCCGGGGCTGCTTCACCAGATCAACCGCAGCGGTGAACTGCCCGCGGAGAAACGAGAGACACTGGCGGAGACGATAGACAACTACTGCACAGCCGAAGGGCTTGCCCTGAGCATAGTCGAAGGGGCAGCCGAAGGGCCTGCCCTGAGCGCAGCCGAAGGGAGGAGAGATCAATGAAAATGGTGATGGCTGTGGTGCCACGAGACGAGGCGGGGCGCGTCATTGAGGCGCTGGTGGCCGCAGGCCATACGGCGACCTTCAGCGACAGCCGTGGCGGTATGCTGCGCCAGGCCCAGCAGATGCTTCTCATCGCCGTGGAGGAGCAAGACCTGGAGCGAGTCCTGACCATCATCCGCGACAACTGCCACTCACAAGTCGTCGTGGATCCCGGCGAGCCGAGAACACCATTCTCACTTGGCTCCGTACCCGTGACGGCCGAACTGGGCGGGGCGGTGGCGTTCATCTGGGACCTCGACCGCTACGAGACTTATTGAGACCAGCCCCCAAGAGGGCGGTATACTTATGAGTGAACAGAGTGTACGCCCCGACGTACTGTCGCTGCTCCAGGCACTCCGCGAGCAAGCCGGCCAACTGACCAGCCAGGTGCGTTTCCACGATGTGGGCACAGTGCAGCGCATCAGCGACAACGTGGCCACACTCCCAGGCCCGCCGCGCGTGCAACCCGGCGTACCGTCGCTGCTCCAGTTGCTCCGCCAACAGGCCAGCCAACTGACTAGCCAGACACGCTTCCACGAGATCGGCATTGTACAGCGCGTCGGCGACGGCGTGGCCACGCTCTCGGGCTTGCGCCGAGCGCGCACCGGCGAGCTGCTGACCTTTCCCACCGGCGTGCAGGGCCTCATTCTCAACCTCGACCACTACCTCATTGACGTGATCCTGCTCGGTCCCGTCGAGGGCATCCAGGGCGGCGACCTGGTCACGGCCACCGGCGAGCAACTGCGCGTGCCGGTGGGACACAGGCTGCTGGGCCGGGTGGTCAACCCGCTGGGTGAGCCCCTCGACGAGCGCGGGCCGGTGGATGCAACGGAGTTTTGTTACCTGGAGCACGACGCGCCGGGCATCGTCGAGCGAGCACCGGTGGACACGCCATTGCACACCGGCCTGAAGATCGTGGACGCGCTCGTGCCCATCGGGCGCGGGCAGCGCGAACTGATCGTCGGCGACCGGCAGACCGGCAAGACGACTCTGGCCGTGGACGCCATTCTCAACCAGCGGGGCAGCGGCGTGCTGTGCGTCTACGTGACCATCGGCCAGAAGAAGTCCTCCACACTGGTGGTCATTGGGACGCTGCGCAGGGGTGGCGCGCTGGAGTACACCACCGTGGTCACTTCCAGCCCCGACGACCCGCCCGCGTTGCGTTACCTGGCACCCTACGCCGGTTGCACGATGGCCGAGTTCCTGATGCACGAGGGGCGTGACGTGCTGATCGTCTACGACGACCTGAGCAAGCACGCGAACGCCTATCGCGAACTGAGCCTGCTATTGCGCCGGCCGCCGGGCCGCGAGGCCTACCCCGGAGACATCTTCTACCTGCACGCGCGGCTGCTGGAGCGCGCCTGCAAATTAGCCCCCCCCTCTTTCCCCCCCACTGGGGATCCCCCCCCTCTTTCCCCCCCATTGGGGGGGATGAAGGGGGGGGGAGGCTCGTTGACGGCGCTGCCCATCGTGGAGATACAGCGCGGCAACATTGTCGCCTATATCCCCACCAACCTGATCTGCGCCACCGACATGCGGATCGTGCTCGATCCTGACCTCTTCAACCGAGGGGTGAAACCCGCCGTGAGCGTGGGGCAGTCGGTATCGCGGGTGGGCGGGGCGTCGCAGACGGCGGCGATGCGTGACGTGGCGCGCCACCTGCGGCTGCAACTGGCGCAATTCGAGGAGGTGGCTCGCTTTGCTCGCTTCGGCATTGAGGTGGGCGAGGCCACACGGCGTCAGATCCAGCGCGGCGAGCGCTTGCGGGCCGTGCTCACACAGCCCGCTCACCAGCCGCTCTCGCTGGCTGCGCAGGTCGTGGTTCTGCTGGCGGCCACCGAGGGGTATCTCGACGACGTCGCGCTCGAAGATGTGCCCGCCTTTGAAAGCGGACTGCTGGCTGGCTTCCAGGCCAGGCACGCGGGGCTTTGCCACCACATCAACTCCACCGGCGAACTGAGCAGGGAGACACGAGAGATGTTGATGTCTATGATCGCCGACTATCGCACAGCCTGGCATAAAGGGTAAATGGTATGGAAGATCTGGAGCGGGTCGAAAATCGCCTCGACGACATCCGCACCGTCGAGCCCATCCTGAGCGCCCTGCGTACCATCTCGTTGGGGAGTTGGCAGGCAGCGCTCAAGCGGAAGGATGGCGTGCGCCGTTATGCGGAGCGGTTGGCGGCCGCGTTACCGGCGCTGTTGTCTCACGTCTCCCTCCTCCTTCATCCCCCCCAATGGGGGGGAAAGAGGGGGGGAGCCCCAATGGGGGGGAAAGGCCTCCCTCGCGCTGGCCGCCGGGCTGGTGGGCTTACTCCTTCATCCCCCCCAATGGGGGGGAAAGAGGGGGGGATGCGGGTCGTGGCACTGGTGGTCGGGAGCGAGCGCGGGCTGTGTGGCCGGTTTAATGCGGCCGTCGTCGAGCGCACGGAGCGCTACCTGGCCGAGCAGGAGACAGCCGGCGCACAGGTGGAACTCATCGTGATGGGGACACGCGCAGCCCGCATCTTCCGGCGACGGGAGGCAGCACCGGCTTCGTCGGCCACACTACCGGTAACTGGCCTGCCATCCTACCGTCTGGTGTTCGATCTAACCCGCCGGTGGTTGGCGCGCTACGAGGAATACGAACTGGACGCTGTTGACCTGATCCACAACGCCTATCACGGTACGGGCCGCTATGAGCCAGCGGTGGTACGGCTGATCCCATCCACGTTACCCGCCCCTGGCCCTCCTGATGGGCGAAGGTCTCTGACCGAGCTCTGGCCGCCCCCAATCATTGAGACCGACCCGCTGAGCCTGTACGCCCGTGTAGTCGAGCAGTTGACGGCGGCCAGGCTGTACGAGTTGCTGCTGGAGTCGGCCGCTGCGGAGCACTCAGCGCGTTTCCAACTCATGGAAGGAGCCACACAGAACGTCGAGCGGCTGATCGAGGAATTGACGCTGGCGGTCCAGACGGCTCGCCAACAGGCAATCACGCAGGAGATGCAGGAATTGGCCGCCGGGGCTGGATTGATCGGCCCGCGGTGAAGTTGACAACCCTGGTCCGCGTTCTTACGTTTCACGTTTCACGTTTCAGGCATGATGTCGCAACCACAAGCCGAGCACAGATACCACGTCCTGGTCGCCGTGGGTGACCGGGAACAACTCCGCCCGCTGCTGACGGTGGGCTGCGCGCTGGCCAGGGCGCGCGGTGGCGCGGTGACGTTGCTGTGCGTCACGCCTGACGGAGTGCGGCCAGACTGGCTGGTCGTGCCCGAACCGACTGCGGCAAACGTAGTGGGACCGTGCGGCGACGTGCCGCTGAACGTACTCGTCCGCCCCGGGCGCGATGCCGGCACGGCTATCTTGGCGACGGTGCGCGCAGACCTGCCCGACCTGCTCCTGCTGGGCTGGCGCGGCTCACCCGGCCGGGGGCGTTACCTGCTGGGCCGCACACTCGATCCGGTGATTCGCTATGCACCCTGTGACGTGGCGGTGGTGCGCGCCAACAACGGCCCGGACGAGCCTGCGGGCCATAGTATGGCCGAGGCTCTGGGCCACGTGCGGCGGGTGCTGGTACCGGCGGCCGGCGGCCCCAACGCCCCGCTGGCGCTGGATCTGGCGCTGCACCTCTCGCCCGATGCTCAGGTCACGGCGCTATACGTCGCGCGCGACACACTGGGTCAGGCCGAAGTCGCGCTGGGGTACGAGCGGCTGAACACAACGCTGGCATCCCCCCCCCTTTCATCCCCCCCAATGGGGGGAGGCCGCGTGCAGCCCAAAGTGGTGCGGGCATCCGGCATCATCGAGGGCATCCTGGCCGAAGCCAGCGCCGGCTACGACCTGGTGTTGGTCGGCGCCACCCACGAGAGTTTCCTCGATCGGGTGCTATTCGGCAACGTGCCGCAGGCGGTAGCCGCAGGCGCTCCGGTACCGGCTATCGTCGTCAAGCATCGCACCAGCCGGGCGGGGACGCTCCTGCGCCGCGCGTGGTGGGGGTTATTTGACGCGCTGCCCACTCTCACCGTCGCCGAGCAGTCCGAGGTGTACAGGAACGTGCGGCACGGGGCGCGGCCCCGCGTGGACTTCTTCGTCATGAGTGGACTGGCAGCGGCCATCGCTGCGCTGGGCTTGCTGCTCAACAGCCCGGCCGTGATCATCGGCGCTATGCTCGTCGCCCCGCTGATGCAAGCCGTCATAGGATTGGGCCTGGGCGTGGTGCAGGGAGACCTGCACTTGTTGCGGCTGGCGATCAGCGCCACGCTGCGGGGCGCGCTGCTGGCGATAGCAGTGGGCCTGTTGATGGGCCTGGCCGTGCCGGATGGTTCGCCTACGCCCGAGATGCTGGGTCGTACGCATCCCATCCTGCTCGACCTGAGCGTGGCACTGGTTTCCGGCGCGGCCGGCGCCTACGCGCTGTGCCGCAAAGACGTATCGGCCGCGCTGCCGGGTGTGGCGATCGCGGCTGCGCTGATGCCACCGCTGACGACGGTGGGCCTCGGCCTGTCACTGGGTAACAGCCGTATCGCCGGCGGGGCACTGGTGCTATTCCTCACCAACCTGGTCGCCATCAGCGCGGCCGGTGGCCTGATCTTCCTGTGGCTGGGCTTCCGGCCGGAGCCGGGCAAGCAGAAGCGCAGGCGAGTGTTCCGCAGCGGGGTGCTGGGTATGGTGGCACTATTGGTGGCTGTGTCGGCTGTGCTGGGCGTGTTGACGGCCAATGCATTGCGCGAAGCCGCCTTTCAGCGCACCGTGCAGGCGGCCCTGGCGGAAGAGGTAGCCGCTATGGGCCAGGTGGAACTGGCCAACTGGCAGATCATCGGCAACGACGGCCAGACGGTGCACCTGGAAGTACACGTGCGCGCCACACGCCCGGTGTTGCACCAGGAGACCGTGGATTTGCAGGAGCGCCTGGCATTGCGCTTGCAACGGCCGGTGGCACTGGTGCTCACGGTGATCCCTACCATCCGGCTCGATCCGTTCGTGCCACCGACCTTCACGCCCACGCCCACGCCTGGGCCGACCTCTACTCCCACGCCCACCAGCACACCGTCACCCACCCCCACGCCCAGCCCGACACCGACCGACACACCCACACCCACCCCTACGTCTACGCCGACGCCGACGCCGACGCCCACCCCCACACCAGTGGTCGCCGTCGTGTCGGGCACGGGCGGGCGTGGCCTGTTCCTGCGCTGGACGCCGGGCGGCGCCATTGCTGGGATGCTGCGCGAAGGCGAACGTGTAGAATTACTATACCGTCGCGAAACCACGGGCGGCATTGAATGGGTGGAAGTGCGCGACGAACAAGAGCGCGTCGGCTGGGTAGCAGCCGAGTACGTTACGCCGCAGTAGGCTGCTCAATTACGTTTTACGCATTACACTACAACACAGGGAGCGTACAATGAAATTCATCAACCTGTTTCTGAAAGGCATGGCCGTCGGGGTATCCAACGTGATCCCCGGCGTCAGCGCCGGCACCTTCCTGGTACTGCTCGGCATCTACGACGAACTGGTAGAGGCGGTCGGCAATTTCCTGACCAATAAGAGCCGGAGGAAAGACTATTTTTTGTTCTTGCTGCCTCTGGTGATCGGAGCCGTCGGTGCTATCCTGGCCTTTGCCAATCTGATCACCCTTTTGCTGGAACGGTACGCGGCGCCGACGCAGTTCTTCTTCATCGGCCTCATTCTCGGCTCTATTCCGACCGTGCTCAGGATGCATCACGACATGAGACCTTCCAGGCCCAGAGTGGTGGCGTTTGTCCTGGGGTTGGGGCTGGTGGTCCTCCTGGCTGTAGGAGAGCGCCCCCCCCCCTCTTTCCCCCCCATTGGGGGGGATGAAGGGGGGGGACACTTTTCTGCCGGCACCACTTCTCTGCTGGCCCTCTTCTTCTTCGGCGTGGTCGGCTTTTTTGGCGGGTGCGCGATGGTGACGCCGGGGGTGAGTGGTTCGTATATCTTTCTCCTGGCAGGGGCGTATGGGCCTATTATGCAAGCCGCCGCTTCCGTGACCAGTCCTCCCGTTCATTGGGGTGTGATCGTCGCGGTGGCGGCAGGAGCCGGAGTGGGCATTCTGATTTGCTCCAGGTTGATTGACGTGGCTCTGAAGCGGCAGCCGGCCATGACCTTCTACGCCATCCTGGGGCTGATCTGTGGTTCGTTCATCGGCCTGTGGCCAGCAGAGTTGGACGTTTCCGCATCGTCCCTCGTCGGCCTGCTGACTTTCACCGTCGGGGTGGGGATCGCCTGGCTGCTCGGGAAGCCGACCGGACTGGCGGAGAGGAGGCCTCAATGATGACCTTCGCGTACGTCTCACTGGCGGCAATCATCCTCGCCAGCGCCATTGTGGCTGTGTTGTCGGAGAACTTGTTGCGCGCAGCCGTCGCGCTGGGAGTGGGCAGCGCGGCCCTGGCGACGCTGTTTTTCCTGCTCAGCGCACCATACGCGGGCGGTTTTGAATTAAGCGTGGGGGCCGGCTTGATCAGCGTTCTGTTTATCATTGCCATCAGCCTGACCGAATCAATGCGGGGGCAACGCCGTGAACCGTGAGTATATCGCCTGGGCCAGCACTGTGGTCGTGCTGCTGATCGCCGGCCTGCTGATCGGGCGGCAATTCCTGGCCCCACCCGACGCCCCTGAGCCTGCCTATCCTGAGCAAAGCCGAAGGGTCGAAGGATCGTTCCGGCAGTGGTTCTGGGAGAGCCGCGGCCTCGACCTGGTGGCGCAGGTGGGGCTGATCTTCGTCGGCGCGCTGGGCATCGCCGCGCTGTTGCCCAGGGACAGGGAAGAGAACGAATGAACGCAGAAATGGTCTGGCTGGATTCACTCAACGTCGCGCTGGTCATCGCGCTGTTCCTGATCGGGCTGTTCTGTCTGCTCACGCGGCGCAACGTCATCAAGCAGGTGTTCGGTCTCAAGATTATGCTCCAGGGCGTCACGCTGAGCCTGGTACACGCCGGCCACCTGCGCGGGGACGTGCGCTTTGCCGAGACGATGGTCATTTCGGCGCTGGTGGTCGAGACAATTGTGATCGCCATTGCGCTGGCGCTGATTGTGAACGTCTTCCGCCACTACCTCTCAGGGGACGTTGACCTCCTGGATCGGCTGCGGGGTTGACGTGATGAACGCACTGGTTATGGGGCTGGTTGCGCTGCCGCTGCTGGCCGGCGCGCTGGTGGCCGTAACGTTGCGACGCGCCCGCTCCTCAACTGTGCACCGCGTGGCACTGACGGCGACCGGTTTGACGGCGCTGTGTGCGCTGGCCCTGCTGCCCCACACCGGGGACGGCCCAGCCATCGCGGTCGAGTGGCTGCCCGGCGCTGGTTCCATGGGTCTGACCACTGGTGCCACCGGGCTCTACGCTGTGCTGGTGACCACGTGGGGGGCATTTCTCGTCTCGCTCGTCCCCCCTTTCATCCCCCCCAATGGGGGGGAAAGAGGGGGGGGAGCCCCCAATGGGGGGGAAAAAGGGGGGGGAGCCCCCAATGGGGGGGAAAGAGGGGAGGGCAGCGCGGAGCATTCCCCCCTGTCCGCGGCGGTGACGCTGCTGACGCTGGCTGCTGCCAACACCGCCTTCCTCGCCGACCACTTTCTGGCTCGCTACGTCGCGTTGGAGATCGTGGCGCTGTGCATCGCGCTGGCGTTGCTGGTCGAAATACGAAACTCGACGGGCATCCGCCTGGCCAGGAGCGGCTACCTGCTCCTGCGCCTGGGCGACGCGGGTCTGCTCACCGCCATCCTGATACTGATGGAAGCCAGCGGGACATTGAGCATCGGTGCGGCGCTGGAAGCAGGCGGCGCGCTGGACGGAACACGCCTTGGTCTGGTCGTAACCGGTTTTATCCTGGCGGTGTGGGTCAAACTGGGCATCTGGCCCTTTCACCTCTGGAGCCAGCCCGGACGACGGCTCTCGCTGGCCTCGCAGGCCTGGCTCTACGCCACCGTCGTGCCCAACCTGGGCGCGTACCTGCTCTATCGTATCACGCCGCTGCTGGCGCTGGCCGGCCCGCTGCAGACGGCGGCGCTCTGGCTGGGGGCCGGCGGCGCGGTGCTGACGGCGCTCATTGCGCTGACACGGGCGGACGTGCGCGGAGCGCTGGTCTACGTCGGGGCCGCGCAGGGTGGGTTGGCGCTGTTCATCGCCGCCAGCGGGGTCAAGCCGGCCGTCTGGTTGGGCTTGCTGGCGCTGACGCCGCTGCGTCTGGTGCTCTTCCTGGCGGCGGATGCGGCGCAGCGATCCGATCAGGCCACCTGGCGCAGAGTCGCAGCGAGTCTCTTTGCCCTGGGCGGGCTGGCGCTGACGGCTTTTGGCCTGCTGACAACCTGGTGGGCACGGGAGGCGGGGGCTGCGTTGGACGCGCTGCTCGTCGCCGAGGCTGCCGTCGCGCTGACCGGCGTCTGGGCGGCGAGCGCAGCGTGGCGGCTTTCCCGTCCGGTGGGGGTCAGAAACCAGGTTTTCAGGAAAAAACCCGGTTTCTTCAGCGGGGCAGCGGCTCACTGGACTCAGTGGATGGTGGTGGGGTTGTTGGGCGCCGGGGTATTAGCCGGCGGGCTGGCCTTTGGGCCGTTGACCCGCCACCTGGCGGCAGCCAGCCGCATGGCGCTGCCGGCTGTGCCTACGTTGCCGGCGCTGTTGCGCTATGCGGTGACCGTTCCGGCGCTGCTCGTGGTGCTGGCTCTGGTACTGGCGGTGTGGCGGCTCCTGCCCCCCCTTTCATTCCCCCCATTGGGAGCTCCCCCCCTTTCATCCCCCCCATTGGGGGGGAAAGAGGGGGGGGCGGCAGAGGAAGTGTACGACCTGGAAGAGGGGTTGGCCCGGGCGGCCCAGGTGTTGCACGCCGTGATCGAGGTCGGCATTTTGGAACAGATCGTCGCCCTGACCGTGCGGGCTGTGGTGGATGGAGCGCGTCTCACTTATCGCGTCGTGGAACGTGATGGCTTGGAGGGGTTCCTGCGCGGTTCCGCGCGGGTTGTGATGGATGGGGCGCGTCTCACTTATCGCGTCGTGGAACGTGATGGCTTGGAGGGCCTCCTGCGCGGTTCCGCGCGGGTTGTGGTGGACGAGGCGCGTCTCACCTATCGTGTCGTGGAACACGAAGGACTGGAGGGCTTTCCGCGCCATTCCGTGCAGGCTGTTCTGGCGCTGGGCCGGGGTTTGCAGCGTTGGCACACGGGGCGGCTGCGGCGCAACCTGTTGTGGGTGGTCGTCAGCCTGGCGCTGGTGGTGCTGACGCTGGTGCTGTATGGTTAAGAATAGGGAGGAGACATGAACGTAGAGACAATGTGGCTGGTGACCATCCTGGGTGCGCCGCTGGCGGCGGCGCTGTTGCTCCCCCTGCTGCGCGGCCGCGGCGCGCGTCAGGCGGGTTGGATCGCGGGCCTGACTGCGGCGCTCTCGCTGATCGCCACTTTTGCCTTGCTGCCGGCGCTCCGGCGCGGCGACGTCCCCGCTCTCAGCTTTGAATGGATTCCGGCGGCGCACATCCGCCTGTCGCTGCACCTGGACTGGCTGACCTTCCCCTTCCTGGTCACCGAGGCGGCCGTGACACTGGTGGCCATCATCTACACCTGGGGCTACCACCGCCCGGACGAGAGGACGCCGATTTTTTACGCCTTGTTGATGCTTTTCGCCGTTGGGATGTCCGGCACCACCCTGGCCGATGATACGTTCCTGTTCTACATCTTTTGGGAACTGATGCTGGTGGCTTCTTGCGCGCTGATCGCCGTCTGGGGCGAGGGCGAGCGCCGGGGCGCGGTGGCGCTCAAGTACTTTATTTTCACCCACATGGGGTCGCTGATGGTGCTGGTGGGGCTGATGGTGCTCTACGACGCCACCGGGGGCGACAGTTTCTCGGCCCTGCAGGCGGGCGTGACCCTGGCCCCCGGCCTGGCGACGACCGTGATCGCATTCTTCATCATCGGCTTCTGCGTCAAGATGGCCATCTTCCCGCTGCATCTCTGGCTGCCCGACGCCCACGCCGTGGCCCCGATGCCGGTCACCATCATGCTCGCGGCGGCGATGCTCAGCATGGGCACCTACGGCGTACTCCGCTTCCCCCTGAGCATCTTTTCGCCGGCCCAGATGGCTCCCTTTGCCGTGCCGATGATGGTGGCGGGCATTGTCTCCGAACTCTACGGCGCGCTGATGGCCCTGGCCGAGCAGGACGTCAAGCGCATCATCGCCTACTCCAGCGTCAGCCAGATGGGGTACATTCTCTTCGGACTGGGCACACTGACCTACGACGGGATCACCGGGGCGACGCTGCACGTCATCTACCACGCCATCGTCAAGGCGCTGCTCTTTATGTGCGTGGGGTTGGTGATACGCGCCACGGGGCGGCGGCGCATCGCGGAACTGGGCGGCCTGGGGAGCGCGATGCCGCTGGTGGCGCTTTGCACCGCTGCGGGCGCGCTGGCCATCGCCGGGACGCCGCCCTTTTGCATCTTTACCAGCGAGTGGATGATCTTTTCCGGTGGCTTTCACACCGCCCACATCGGCCTCTCCGTCCTGACGCTGTTTGGGTCGCTGCTGACGGTGGCCTACGCCCTCTGGTTCGTGGGGCGCATCTTTTTCGGCGCTCGCCCGGAGGGGCTGACGGTAGACCGGCTGCCCTGGGCGATGGTGGCGCCGATGGTCTTGCTGGCTGCGTTGGCCCTCATTGGGGGGCTCTTCCCGGCGCCGGTCTTCGACTGGGTGGCCCACGAGTTGCCGTTGATCCTGGGAGGCGCCTGGTGACGGGTGACGTGTGGGTGATGTTGCCGCTGGCCTGCCTGGCTGGCGGCGCGTTCGCCGTCTACCTGATGGCACGCCTGTTGACGGCTCGCAACGACCTACTGGCGTTGTTCACAGCGCTGATCTTTGGGACAGCGCTGGCGGCGATGGTGCCCCTCTTTGCGCTCACGGGCAAAGAAACCGGGTTTTTCCCAAAAACCCGGTTTCTCCTGCCAGCGTGGGGACACTTTGGAGAGGGAGGGGCCTTCCTGCGCGCCGACCCAGGCGCGTTGGTGGTGGCAGGCGTAGCGCTGGGCCTGGGGCTGCTGGTGACGCTCTACTCTGGCCGTTACCTGGCGCTTGACCATCGCTACGAGACCTACTACCCGTTGCTACTGTTGCTGGTGACCGGCCTGGTGGGCATGGTGCTGGCGGCCGACCTGTTTAACCTCTACATGTTCTGCGAACTGATGAGCGTTGCCGCCTACGTACTGGTCGCTTTTCGCCGCCGCACTGCCATGGCTATTGAGGCCGGCTTCAAGTATCTGGTGATGGGCAGCGTGGGCACGGTCATCATCCTGCTGGGCATCTCGTTCGTCTACCGCGAGATGGGAACGCTGGCGCTGCCCCCCCTTTCATCCCCCCCAATGGGGGGGATGGGCGTGCCGGGACCGTGGATCCGCGCCGGGGTGGCCTGCTTCCTGGTGGGCCTGGGCATCAAGAGCGCCGTTGTCCCTCTCCACACCTGGCTGCCCGACGCCCACGGGCGAGCGCCCAGCAGCATCAGCGCTATGCTTTCCGGCATCATCGTTCAGAGCGCCTTCTACGCGCTGCTCAAGGTCAGCCTGGGGCTGGGCTTTCCGGCGCGCGACCTGGGGACGCTTCTGATTGTGCTCTCGCTGCTCAATATGACGTTGGGCAACGGGATGGCGCTGGTGCAGACCTACACCAAGCGGCTGCTGGCCTACTCGACAATTGCGCAGATGGGGTATATCATGTTGAGCATCGGGGTCGGGCTGCGCTACGACCTGCCGGGGGCCATCCAGGCCGGTTTCTTCCTGCTGCTGGCCCACGCCGTGATGAAGGGGCTGGCCTTCCTGTGCAAGGGGGTCTGTCATTTCTACTGCGACGCCACCCGGATTGCAGACCTGCGCGGAACGGCGCTGCGGATGCCGCTGGTGGCGGTGGCCTTCAGTCTCGCGCTGGCGGGACTGGCCGGCGTGCCGCCGCTGGCCGGCTTCACCGCCAAGTGGTTCATCCTGATGGGGGCACTGCGCTCGCGGGACGGACTCGGCTATGTGGGGCTGGCGATCCTTTTGCTGAACAGCCTGCTCGCGCTGGGTTACTATCTGCCGCTGATCGGCACACTGTTCACCCCCCCTTCCTCCCCCCCAATGGGGGGGAAAGAGGGGGGGAAAAAGGGAAGGGAGTCGCCAACAGAGGGAGAGAGAGGGGGGCGGATTCGAGTTTCGCCCTGGATGGCGGCGCCCATCGTCGCGCTGGGGGCGTTGGTGCTGGCCATCGGCCTCTACCCGGGGCCCTGGCTGGACTGGACGGCAGACGCGGGCGTCTACTTGCTGACGGTGAACGCATCACGCTAATGTACCGATCTACCAACTCTCCCATCCGCAGCGGCGGGGGTTTTGCCTCCCGGCGCTGTTGTGCTATACTGTTGGTGGATGGAGCGAGGCTGAGACAATCATCTATCCGCAAGATTATGCTGCGGGCAGCCCAGGCGTATGCGGCCGCGATCATCGCCGTTCATAACCACCCGTCCGGCGACCCAACGCCTAGTGAGCAGGACAAACTCCTCACTCGTGATCTGGTAATTGCCGGGCGAACGATGGAGATTCGCGTCTTTGACCACCTGATCATCGGCGATGGGGGCTACTTTAGTTTTGCCGATGAGGGACTGATTGAAGAGTATGAGATGCGGGCCGTTCTTTGAACCTGGCCGTGAGCCAGAGAATCGCGTAAGGAGTAAGGAGAACGTCGTAAACGCGCTACGTTCCACATCCAGGGAGGATACCAGCGCATGAATCCAGAGCGTTTCCGCAACAGCACCGCCGGCCGCCTGGTCAGAGTTGGTCAGGGTGAGGCGGCATATTGGGCTTTTGTGCCCCACCCCTTGCCCCCGGATCTGCCTGCGGACTGGGAGTTCGCCCGCAGCCTCTCCAAAGCCGACCGCGCTCTCAGCGAACTGGCCGGTGTGGGACGCACTATGCCCAACCCACATTTACTGATTGGGCCTTTTGTGCGCCGGGAGGCCGTGCTCTCTTCGCGCATTGAAGGGACGCAAGCAGACATCACCGACTTGTACGCCTACGAAGCGGGTCAATTGCTTCTGCCCGGCATGGAACCGGCACCGCCCGAATCCGACGTGCGGGAAGTGCTGAATTACGTGCGCGCCTTGGAGTATGGCCTGGAGCGGTTGAGCACTTTGCCGGTCAGTCTGCGTTTGACACGCGAGCTGCACGAGTGGCTCATGGCCGGCATACGTGGTGAGCACGCCACACCGGGCGAGTTCCGCCGCAGCCAGAACTGGATTGGGCCGCCGAACTGCACGCTGAGTGAGGCACAATTTGTCCCGCCTCCTGTTCCCCAAATGCATGAAACCCTCGACGCTTTTGAGAAATACCTGCACGGCGATGACGTTTATCCTCCGCTGGTACGCCTGGCCCTGGTTCATTGCCAGTTTGAGGCCATTCATCCCTTTGTAGACGGTAACGGGCGTATCGGGCGATTGCTCCTTTCGCTGTTGCTTGTAGAGTGGGAATTGCTGCCGCTGCCGCTGCTTTACTTGAGCGCGTACTTTCATCGCTACCGGCAGGATTACTACGACCTGCTCCTGGCAGTCAGCGAGCGCGGCGAGTGGCGTGACTGGGTGCTGTTTTTCCTGCACGGCGTCACTGACCAGGCGCAGGACGCTATCGTGTGCGCCAAACGACTGCAAGATTTGCAGACCGCGTGGCGCGAGCGGTTGATGCAGGCCCGCACCTCGGCCTTGCTCGTGCGCTTGGCGGATAGCCTTTTTGCATCGCCGATCATCACCATACCGGAGGCGAAACGCTTACTGAACGTCACCTATCCCAGCGCTCAACGTAGCGTAGAAAAGTTGGTCAGAGCCGGAGTCTTGCGGCCCGTGGACGACGCTTCCTACGGCAAGACCTATCTGGCCGCAGAAATCCTGGACATCATCGCCGGCCAGGAGAATCAATCTTTGTAGGTAGAATTATACTTTTTGCCCCAAAAGTATAATTCTCCCCGGCAGAATTATACTTTTGTACACATCACGCCGAAAGGGAGTGCTGAATGCGCGACAACCTGACCGAATACCAGCGCCAACACATTATCGAAATGCTGGAGCGAGGCCGAGAGCTGCCCCATGCTGCACTGGGTGGGCAAAGGAGCAAAGCCCCACGGCTGAGATCCAGCCCCGAAAGGGATTTCGCTCTTTTTGACACGGAGGTTCAGTGCTGCGCTCTTCGCCCACCGGTGCCGGTCGTGGTGGAGAAAAAGGGCGGCGTTCGTTTGTGCGAGGGCGGCAGTCGGGTATAATTGGGGCGGGCCGCCATCCACGGCAGCGAGGGCGTGCGCACTGGCGCACTGAAGACGACGTTGATTGCGGCGTAGTCTCTTTGTACATTAGAAGCGACCTCAGCAAAGTCGAGGCCGCCCCCAGTTAGAGAGCATCAGATCAGATAAGGAGATAGCAATGGCAATAACAGTAGAGGGAGGATTTCGAGAATTTCTCGGTAGACTGACACCCCTTGCCGGCGAGTCGGAAGCTGCGAAGAAGCATCGAAAGAGCATCAAAGAGTGCTTGGACAGCAATTTCGGACTGTCCAGATTCTTTCGCAGTGGTTCGTTTGGAAACGGTACCAGTATCCGTGGATACAGCGATGTGGACTGTTTCGCAAGTGTCCACCCCAAGAGCATACCGGATAGTTCAACCTGGTTTCTAACCAAAGTGAAGAATGCTCTCGACAAACGATTCCCGGACACGGGTGTGGTCGTGAGAACTCCAGCCGTTGTCGTGCCCTTTGGGAAGGATGATCGTGAGACCACTGAAGTTGTCCCAGCCAAGTATGTTGGAAAGACGGATGACGATCATTCAATTTACAAAATCGCCAACGGTGCAGGCAGCTGGATGAGATCTAGTCCAGAAGCTCATAGCGTGTATGTTAAGGCCATAGATTCCGAGCTTGGTGGCAAAGTAAGGCCACTCATCCGTTTTCTGAAGGCGTGGAAGTACTTCCGAAATGTTGAAATCTCATCTTTCTATCTTGAGCTACGGTGTGCCAAGTACGCTTCTGGTGAAAGCGCGATCATTTATTCTATATACGTGCGTAGGGTTTTGAAGCTCCTATGGGACAATCAGCTTGCGGCTATGCAGGACCCGAAGGGTGTATCAGGTTACGTTTGTGCGTGCTCCACTGATGCAAAGAAGAAAGCCGCTCTTTCAAAACTCGAGACCGCACTCTATCACGCAAATAAAGCGCGAGAGGCTGAAACAAACGAGAAAATCAAAGAAGCATTTCGACAATGGAACATCGTTTTCAACGGGCAATTTCCAGCCTATGGGTAACAACTCTGACCAAGCTCCCCAACATGGCTCTATAATCGTTGAGCGGCAGAATGAGCCCGCTGCGATTGAGCAATTGGCTGCACAGCGCCAACTCTACCGCGAGGCGAAAAGATTCGACGCCCTTCGATTCTGGGTGTCTCTAGCATTAGCCTTAGCTAGTTTTGCACTACCCCATATTGGGCCCTCTGGTACTCCCTGGCTACGCGCTTCCACTGGGCTCTGGCTGATCTTTGACCTCATTGTACTTCGCGAGTTAGCAAGAAACCTTCACTCACGCGCTGCGCTGATCCAAGAAGGGTTTGACACCACGGTTCTTGTGCTTCCTTGGAATAAAGTTGCGGCAGGGGAAAAACCTATCTACGAGTACATCGTCAGCGCGGCGCGACGCTTTTTCGCTCAAAAAGGTGACAAAGAGCAGTTAAAGAATTGGTATCCTGATGTTAGTCGTTTGCCCTTACCATTAGCGCGGTTGGTTTGCCAGCGGACGAACATTGTGTGGGATGGACAACTCAGACAACGATACAGCACGATTATCTTGGTCTTTACATTGGGACTAGTGGTAGCAACGCTTGTACATGCTTTGCTAACTGGCTTTACTATTCTCGATTATCTACTGACTTTCTTGCCTGCGATGCCAGCGGTGATTTTGGGAGCAGAAGTGGTAAAAGGACAGCGAGCGGCTGTGGCGCGGCTAGATGAGCTTCAAGAATTAGTACATAGTTTCTGGAAAGAGGCGCTTTCTGGGCAACTCACCGATGAAGACTGTGTGACACAAGGCCGGGCGTTGCAAGATCACATCTTGATTAGTAGAAAGCACAATCCATTGGTGTCGGAGACCATCTATCAATATTTGCGCAATCCTTATGAAGCTGATAGTTGGGAGTCCGCCGAACGCCTGATTCAAGAAGCACTGGAGGCAACGGAACAAGGGGCTGAAGAACTACAGACCAGCTAACTCAATCGCACCAGAGGCAACGGCACTTTGTCCCAAATTCAACCCGGAAATCTAAAGGAGAACCCGTATGGCAGACCTATTCGAGCCCGACGTGGAACTGCGCTGGCGAGGCAAGGAGACGAAAGTAAAGACGGCCAGCCTGCCCTTCTAGACGGTGGAGCGCATTGACCTGTGGGAAGGTAGGTCGGAATGTCATTCCGACCTACAGGGTTGGACCAACCGGCTCATCTGGGGCGACAACAAGAACGTGATGGCCTCGCTGCTGGACGAGTTCGAGGGGCAGATTGACCTGATCTACATTGACCCGCCCTTCGCCACCGGCGCGAACTTTAAGGCCAGAGTGGAGGTGGGGGAGACGGGCGATAAGGCGGAGAAGGCCGAGTCCATCATTGAGCAGAAGGCGTACAACGACACCTGGGGCCGGGGCAAGGCCTCCTACTTGCAGATGATGTACGAGCGCCTGGCGTTGATGTACCGGCTGTTGAGCGATACCGGTTCGATCTATGTGCACCTGGACTACCGTATGGATAGTTACATCCGGTTGGTTATGGACGATGTCTTCGGTGGCGAGAATTTCAGAAACGAAATAATCTGGTGCTATCGAGGCGGTGGGACACCAGAATCCGATTTTGCCCAGAAGCACGACACGATTCTGAGATATTGCAGGGGGGAAAAGGTTACATTCAATGTAGATGCTGTCAGAATACCCTATTCAGATGATGTACTGCGAAGTTCGACCAGTAGATATGACAAGTCTTACCGTGGTGAAAAAGTGTATTCTAGCTACAAACCACATGAGATTGGCAAACACCCCGAAGACTGGTGGCCTATCCAGCCAATCATGCCATCCGACAAAAAAGAGAGACTCAGCTTTCCTACCCAGAAACCAGAAGCTCTCTTGGAACGCATCATCAAAGCCTCCTCCAACCCCGGCGACCTGGTAGCCGACTTTTTCTGCGGCAGTGGCACCACGCTGGCGGTGGCGGAGAAACTCGGCCGGCGCTGGATCGGCTCGGACCTGGGCAAATTCGCCATCCACACCACGCGCAAGCGGCTGCGGAAGGATCGGGGGCTGGAGTTGGAGTTTGCGCTAGAGACCTCCGAGGAGACATCGGAGATCTGGGTGGTCAAGGTGGTGGACATCTTTGGCAACGACACCAACAAGCTGGTGGAGGTAGGGAGCAAATGAAACGATATCGCAAGGGCAAATCCGGATCTATTGAAAACAAGGAAGTTGATGCTTTCTTGAGAGAAATCGTCGAGGTTTGTAAAGAACACGGCTTTTCTTTGAGCCACGAAGACACTCACGGTGCTTTCGTCGTAGAGAAATATGAGGAAGAAAACATACAGTGGCTCATGGATGCTATGATTGGTGAAAGCATGGATGCTGCCTGACGCCTCGTCACGTCTGGCCGTGCTGATGAGAGTATGGGATGCCTGAGCAGACAAGCGGAGACGAACGATTGTTCTAAATACAAGTTCGATGTATAATAAATTCAGAATGGTTGTCATTGTCGGATTTGTCAAAACGCATTATTCGGGCAGGTGGTAAAATGACTACACAAGCCAGTTATGGCGATTTTCTGCACGAGGTTTACGAGGGACTCGAATTTGAAACGGGAGCGGGTTATTATAAACTGACCGACTCTGCCTCTCAGCTTGGTCTGGCCCAAGTCGGTTGGTTTGAACAAGCCCGTGATAAACTTGGTGCTGAAGCTATTCTCTTTGTAGGTGATTATCCTACTGTTTTGTTCTTCAAACTCGACACTGATTTGGCCACAGACACTGAAGCAGTTGAAGACGAGATTCGGCAACTGCACCTGAAGGTTTGGAATACAAGCCACGTCCCTTTGTTTTTCATAGCTCTGCCAGGCGAGCTGCGTGTCTACAGTGCCTATCAGAAGCCAGTGCGAAAGGAGGAATGGAGTTCAGAGGATCGCTGGTTGGAGCGGGTGGAGAACATCACACAGGTAGCCGAATTATTACGAGGGTTTTCGCGTTCGGAGGTTGAAAGCGGTCATCTCTTTCAGCAGAGAAGTAAGGATTTTGACCGTGAGAATCGGGTTGACCAATGGTTGCTCAAGAACTTGCGTTTGTTGCGGCAAGAGTTGGAGGGACCGGATAAAGAGAAGCGCGAATGTGTACACGCTCTGATTGGGCGTTCCATCTTTATCCGCTATCTCGAAGACCGTAGAGTGCTGGTAGAAGGTTACTTTGCTGACATAAGTAGAGACGAGAAATATCGTCGTTATACAGACGTTTTAGGGAGCAAAGGAGACACGTATCGTCTATTCCGCAAACTGGAGGATGATTTCAACGGAGACCTATTCCCTCTCGGCGATGAAGAGAAAGATATTATTCAGGCTGCAGATTTACATCTGTTGCGTGACTTTTTGCTCGGACGCAGCATGGAAGGCCAACCCGATTTACTCTTTTGGGCTTATCAATTCGACATTATTCCGATAGAACTCATCAGTAACATTTACGAAGAGTTCTACCACGAATATGGCGGGGGGGAGGACAAAGGCACCCATTATACCCCTACACCCTTAGTTGATTTCGTCCTCTCGCAATCCCTTACAGCTACGAGACTCGATGCGAGTGCGCGAGTTCTCGACCCCGCCTGCGGTTCGGGTATTTTTCTGGTGGAAGCGTTCAAGCGGATCGTGCGCCACGAATGTCGCCGTCTCGGTGAATCCCGACTATTGAGAGAACAGTTGACATTGTTGCTGACAGAGCGAATCGTAGGCGTAGACGTCAATGCCTCGGCTGTACGAGTAGCGGCTTTCAGTCTTTATCTCGCTTACCTCGACTTTCTAGAACCACCCGACATACGCGAACACAAGCAACTCCCTAACTTGGTTTATGATTCAGAGCAACCTGGCAGTGGGCAAAGCCTGTTTCACGCTGATGCGTTTTATCTTACCCCGGCCGAAAAAGCTGAACTAAAAGAACGTCTCAAGCAGAAAGAGCGGTACGGAGGTAGAACTGATGATGTAAGTATGAGTAGCCAGCCTGTCTTGCCCCTGAAAGATTTCAAGTTTGATGTCATTGTCGGCAATCCGCCCTGGGGAGCAGCAGGGTCGTCAGACAATCAATTGGCTACAAAGTGGTGTAAAGCATTTCGTTACCCCGTTGGAGACAGAGAACTCTCGCAATGTTTCATGTGGCGCGTGCAGCGACTGCTAAAGCCCGGTGGCCAGATTGGCTTGTTGGTTTCAACGGGGATATTGTTTAAGCACGGGGATAAGAGTAGAGAATTTCGCCGGCGATGGTTGCAGGAAAATCGCATCCGCGCCGTTTACAATTTTGCTCACGTGCGACAGGTGTTTTTCCGCAAACAGAGAGAAGGGGCCATTGCGCCATTCGCGGCAGTTTTCTTCGCGCCTGCTTCCGTAGAAGAGGCTTTGCAAAACAGAGTCTCCTACGTTTCTATCAAACAGAGCGCGTTCGTTGAACGGTTGCAGGCCGTCGTCATTGATAGAACGGATCTTTGTAAGGCCCGCCAGCGTGACTTTCTGGCAAACGATTGGCTTTGGAAAACGTATATGTGGGGTGGGTTGAACGACGTTGGACTGATCGGAGAGTTACAAAGCTGCTACAAGTCGCTGAAAGATGTGGTCAGTGATTGTTCTAGAGGGTATAAAAGTGGTGGAACTCCCAAGAGACACTCTACACATGAGCTAGGTGTAGATTTTGAGTTAGATGCTGATTTATTTTATCAAAATTCAGAGTTGTTGGCTCCTATCAAACATCGGCCTATACACCGGTCAGGTAGTCTGGCAATTTACAAAGGTCCTAGACTGCTCGTCAAACGTGGCATTCCCCGGTCTGGTGAAAAGTTCGGCGAACTCAAAGCTAGATTAGCCTATACTCCATTTGCTTTCACGAGTTCCATCATCGGATTTCGCCTCAAGACACTAGACCGGGAGAAGCATCAAGTCTTACTTGGTATAGTGCTTTCATCTTTGGCAAAGTACTATCATTTCATGACTTGCTCAACCTGGGGGTTTTGGCACTATGAGATTCACGAACAAGAGCACCTGGGCTTGCCGATCCATTTTCCGGATAATCGTGATTTACGAGACAGAATCCTGAAGGCTGTTGAACAGATTACGACAGAAAGTGATACACCGACGCTGTTTGAGCCAGACAGTCCAGGCTGGCGGGTGATGCAAGATGAGCTTGATGAAGCTATCTTTGACCTTTACGGGCTATCCGACGCACAGCGGGATCTGGTGCGCGATTTGTGCCAGGTCACACTAGAGTTCTTTTACGAAGGCGTGGACTCAAAAGCCACTAAGCCGCCTGCGATTGCACAGTTAGAAGAATACCGTGACGTTTTCCTGCAAGTATGGCAGGAACGATTAGCCTCGAAAGGAAAAGAGTTGGAGGCCAGAATTTATGCACCTCATCATGGCTTGCTGGTAGGAGTGTCGTTTGATCTCAAGGATTCAGGAACTGCTGTGCACCATGCCTCGATAACGGATAATTCAGAGTGGCAACGTTGGTTCAGGCGTTTAAGCCAATCATTACTCGAGGAATATGCCAGGCGAATATACATTGACAGAGTCGTCAAAGAACTGAGCGAGTCTTCAATGTTTATCATCAAACGAGCACAACGCCGCTTTTGGACAAAATCGCAGGCACGTCGGGATGCCCAGGAGCTTTTAACCGAGGTGTTCAGGCTGGAATGGCAACGTAGCGAAGGGAGTCTTGGATGACCTGGGCATCTCTAAGGTTGTGGGCTGATGACGAAGAAAAGCGTATCCGCAAATGTATTGTAGAAGTCCTTCGCCGGCTGATTCATAGCCAAAGCGTTAGATCCGGCAACGATGAGCTTTTTGTTTCCGGGAAACTACGACCTCTTCTATACCGCGTTCGAAAAGAAATGGAGCTGCCCTGGATGTTGCAACCAGAAGCATCGTCGTTTTCGGGAATGGATGCTCCCAGGCCCTTTGGGCACCCTGATTTCAGATTCTCTGGTAACACACACGATTACGAGCAATATGACTACGACGTAGAATGCAAACTCGTCCGCGTTAAAAGAAAGGGCAAGCGTTGGGATTACTGTAAACATTATGTGACCGATGGTGTCCAGAGATTTCAAGAACGTAAATATGCTCAATCCTCACCTCCGATGGGATCGATGATTGGATACGTTCAGGAAGGGGATATTCGCGTTCTCCTTGACCTGGTCAACGACACGAGCAAGGAGCGAGGACTAGACGAGATTATCGGGGCGATCAAAGACGGGGATGTTTCCCATCTTGCCCAACATTTGCAGCGGGACACAGACGATTTTGTCCTGTCCCATTTGTGGGCCGACTTGCGATAACCGTTTGCTTGGAGAAACTCGTGTTTTACAGAAAGTTGCTGAAAAAAGTCCAGACCTGGCGCGGAAACACCACCCGCTGAGAAGAGACCAACTACAAAGGCGCCACTCCCATCACCAAGCGGCTGCTCCAGTACTGGTTCTACGAGGAGCATTTCCTGGAGCAGGACCTGGTGTTCGGCTACTGGCGCTGCCAGCTGGAAGCCATCGAGGTGCTGATCTACTGCTGCGAAGTGCTGGGCGTGCGGGACATCGCCGAGCTATCGAGAGCACTGGGCCTGAGCGTCTACGAGCAGGCGACGCTGTTCGAGGAATTTCGACACTACACGGTTGCCCAAATCCAGGAGAGAGAACGGGAGATCAGAGGGACCTTCGCCGTATACGTGGCCCGGTCGTCTATCCCCAAACTGGCCTTCAACATGGCCACCGGCTCCGGCAAGACGATGGTCATGGCCATGGCCATCGCCTGGATGTACCTGAACAACTACAGCCGCACCTTCCTGATGATCTGCCCCAACACCATCGTCTTGGATCGCCTGGCGCTGGCCTTTGAGAACCTGGCGGTCTTCAAGCAGTTCCCCATCGTGCCGCCCGAATACTGGGCCAACGACAAGGTGCACGACTTCAACTTCAAGAACGTGCAGGTGGTGAAGCAGAACGAAGGCAGCACGGAGGCTGGTACAGGAGAGCGGCCCAGAGAGCACCTCCGAGCCGGATATTTAGAACGATGTGAGATGAGGAATGATTGAGAGCATATTGCTAAGCCCCCCGGTCGCCCTGTGCATCTTCCTGGCGCTGGCATACGGCCTCTACCGGCTGGGCGGGGCGCTGGCCGCGCCGGGCGAGGAGCACCCCGGCAAGCATCAGCCCTACGCCTGTGGTGAGGACCTGCTGCCGCCGCGGGTGCAACTGGCCTACCACGCCTTCTTCCGGCTGGCGCTGATGTTCGCTATCTTGCACCTGGCGACGCTGGTCGTCTCGACGCTGCCGCCGGGGGGCGCGTCGCACCGCATCGCGGCGGCCTACCTGGTGGGCATCGGTATCAGCGTGTTCGTGCTGACGAAGGGGGAGTTATAGATGCTCGACCGCATCGTGCGCTGGGCGCGGCGCAAGTCGCCCTGGATACTTCACTTCAACAGTGGCGGCTGCAACGGCTGCGACATCGAGATCCTGGACCTGCTCACGCCGCGTTACGACGTGGAACGGCTGGGCATTCTGAAGGAAGCCTCGCCGCGCCACGCCGACATTCTACTCTGCACCGGCCCGGTGACGCGCCAGTCGCGCGATAGGCTGCGCCGCATCTACGAGCAGATGCCCGCCCCCAGGTGGGTGGTGGCCGTGGGCAGTTGCAGTTGCTCCGGCGCTATCTTCCGCGACGGCTACAACGTGCTGGGCGGCATTGACCAGGTCTTGCCTGTGGATATGTACATACCGGGCTGCCCCTGCCGGCCGGAGGCCATGATTGACGGGCTGGTGCGGCTGCTAGGGACGATCTAACCTTCCCGAAAGCTTCAAAGACGAGACGATGAGGTGTGCCTGTCTCAAATCTTTCGGGAACGTAATGGAGGGCCAGATGCTTATGGAGGCGATCTTGCAGGCGCTGCGGGAGACTTTCCCAGCCGAGACGATTGAGGCACGGGCGGTGCCAATAGGCGAGACCTTTGTCGCGCTGCCGCCGGACTGTTTGCACCCGGCCGCGCAGGTGCTCGTCGAGCGCTTCGACCTGCGCCACCTTTCGACCATCACCGGGCAGGATACCGGCAGCGCGATCGAATTGCTGTACCACTTCTGGGATGGCGGTGGTCTGACATTGCGCACGTCGCTGCCGCGAGAGGAGCCGCACATCGCCACGCTGACCGACCTGATCCCCGGCGCTGCCTTCTACGAGCGCGAGGTGTGCGAGATGTTGGGCGTCACCTTCGACGGTCACCCCGACCCGCGCGCGCTGCTGCTGCCGGACGACTGGGACAAGGAACAATTGCCAATGCGAATGACCAATGACCAATCAATTGACCACCCGACCAAGCGACTACCTGACCAAGAGACTCACCGACCAAATGACTAGAATAACCATCCCTATCGGCCCGCAGCACCCGGCACTCAAGGAGCCGCTCTCATTCCTGCTCACTGTCGAGGGGGAGCGGATCGTCGAGAGCGTCCTGCGCCTCGGCTACGTCCACCGGGGCATTGAGCGCATCTGCCAGAACCGCAACTATGTGCAGAACGTGCACGTGGTGGAGCGCGTCTGCGGCATCTGCTCGCACATCCACACCACCGTCTATTGCCAGGGCGTCGAGGCGCTGCTGGGGCTGCAAGTCCCTCCACGGGCGCTCTACCTGCGCACCTTGCTGTGCGAACTGGAGCGCATCCACAGCCACATGCTCTGGCTGGGCGTGCTGGCCGAGAACGTAGGCTTCACCACTATCTTTATGTATGCCTGGCGCGACCGTGAGATTGTGCTGGATATTATGGAAGAACTCTCCGGCGGGCGTGTGGCCCACGCTGTCAACGTCATCGGCGGCGTGCGCGTTGACGTGGATGAACCGCAAGTGGATTCGATCCTGATGCGGCTTGATGAGTTGGAACAGCGGATTGAGACGCTGCTGGGCGTGATCCAGCACGAACGCACTTTCCAGGTGCGCACGCGCGGCGTGGGCCATCTCTCGGCTGAACAGGTGCGCCGCTACTGCGTGGTGGGGCCAACGGCGCGTGCCTCGGGCGTGGACGTGGACATGCGGCGCGACGCGCCCTACGCCGCCTACGACCGGCTTGACTTTCGGGTCATCACCGCCGAGGAGGGAGACGTGTGGGCACGCACGATGGTGCGCGTGCCGGAGACCATCGAGAGCCTGCACATGTGCCAGCAACTGCTGACCGGACTGCCAGATGGCCCGACGACGGTGCGTGCTCGACGGCGCGTGCCGCCCGGCGAGGTTGTCAGCCGCGCTGAAGCGCCGCGCGGCGAGCTGATTTACTACATCCGCAGCGACGGCAGCGACAGGCCGGCGCGGGTCAAAATCCGCACACCCACGCTGCCAGCGCTGAGCACTCTGCCCGACCAACTGCGGGGCGTCCACACCGCCGACGTGCCCGCCGTGCTGGCCGGCGTGGACCTGTGCATCGCCTGTGCGGATCGGTAAATTGGTAGATTGGTAGATTGGATATGAATGACTGGTTATCTGCCTTGTTTGCGCTGTTCATCTTCCCCGGCTTCGGGTTTCTCTTCGTCTGTGCGCTGGCCTGCCAGTGGATTGACCGGCGGGTGGCGGCCCGCCTGCAGGGGCGCATTGGACCACCCTGGTTCCAGCCGTTGGCCGACTTCGTCAAGTTGATGGCCAAGGAGGACATACTACCCGTCGGGGCCCACGAGTGGGCTTGCGCGGCGCTGCCGCTGGTGTCGCTCGCCGCAGTGCTGACCGCCGCGCTGTATATCCCCCCCTCTTTCCCCCCCATTGGGGGGGATGAAAGGGGGGGATGGGCGACCAGCGCCTTCGAGGGCGATTTGATTGTGGTGCTCTTCCTGTTCAGCATCCCGGCGCTGGCCTACTTCCTGGCCGGCTGGCTCTCCGTCAGCGTCTTTAGCGTCGTCGGCGGCAACCGCTCACTGCTGCAATACTTTGCCTACGAGGTGCCCTTCCTGATGGCGCTCTGCGGCCCGGCCATCCTCAGCGGTTCCTGGTCCATCTCGCGCATCGCCGCGCAGCAGTCGCAGACGGTATGGATGGTGCTCGTGCAGCCGCTGGGCTTCCTGCTGGCCATCATCGGGCTGATCGGCAAACTGAAGCGGTCGCCATTCGATATTCCTAAGGCCAAGTCGGAGATCGGCGCCGGCCCGTTGACAGAGTTCAGCGGGCGCAAACTGGCGCTGTGGTACCTCACGCTGCACATGCAGATGGTGGTCGGTATTTTCCTGCTGGTCAATCTCTTCCTGGGCGGCTGCGGCAACTGGTCGCCCGGCCCCGCCGCCCTCATCTTCGGTGTCAAGGCGCTGCTGATCTTGCTGGTGCTGTCGGTGGCGAGCGTGCTCTACGCCCGGCTGCGCATTGACCAACTGGCGAACCTCGGCTGGCGAGTGCTGGCGCCGCTAGCGCTGCTGCAAATGTTGGTTATAATCTGGATCGGAGTTGGATAAAGATGTCCCGTCTTCATTCGCTGGTCTACCTGCTGCCGGAACTGTGGCGCACGCTGTTCACCCGGCCGATCACGGTGCGCTACCCCTTTGGGCCACTGGAGTTGCCCCCCTACTTCCGGGGCAAGGTGACCATCGAGCCAGCGCTGTGCACGGGTTGTGGGGCGTGCGTGCGCGATTGCCCGGCCTTCGCGCTGGAACTGGAGCGCGAGAGCGACGCCCTGAGTTCGCTTGTCCTGAGCAAAGCCGAAGGGTCGAAGGGTCGCGAGGAGTTCCGGCTGATCCACTACCACGACCGCTGTGCCTACTGCGGGCAGTGTCAGGACGTCTGCCGCCAGGGGGCCATCCGCTTGACGAGCGAGTACGTGCCCGCTGCGGCCGGCCGTGAGGCGCTGCGCGAGGAGTTCGGTAAGCGTGCTGGCGCCTCTTCCCCCCCCTCTTTCCCCCCCATTGGGGGGGATGAAAGAGGGGCATTGGGGGGGATGAAAGGGGGGGCGTGAGGGTAGTGCCTGTCAACTCAAATGATAATCGCACCGAACGGACATCGTTCCCTCAAAAGATAATCACACCAAGAGGCACTTGTTCCGTCAAATGATAATTGCACCGGGATGCCCATCTCCTTTCTTT
>Ga0075120_10000737_pt1 | contig 27150 bp, 32 predicted proteins | sample AntAceMetag02UKL_FD_69792 | JGI IMG/M metagenome (GOLD analysis project Ga0075120, IMG submission 69792) | Saline lake microbial communities from Ace Lake, Antarctica - Antarctic Ace Lake Metagenome 02UKL | ecosystem: Environmental > Aquatic > Non-marine Saline and Alkaline > Saline | place...
CGATAAAAATGCTACTTTTAGTGCCGAATTTAAACTAGAGCGAGCTGCATTTGCCGTGCGAGCGCTAGAGTTTGTCGCTACTTTCATACCTATAAAGCCGGCCAAACCTGAAAAGAAACCTCCGCTTACAAATGCATAAGGCACAAAAATTCCTATATAACCTTGCTTGACCATCAGCATTAAAAAAGCAAAGGCCAAGAGAAAAAATATTGCTACCGTAGTATATTGCCTCTTTAAATAGGCTCTGGCTCCCTCTCGAACCGCACTAGCAATTTCAATCATCTTTTCGGTTCCTTCATCTTTTCTTAAAATCCAGATTACAATAGCTCCAGAGAAGAGAAGCGCTAAAATAGAACCGAGCGGAGCTAGCCAAAACAACTCTTTCATAATTCCCCCTTAATATTTGAAATAATAATAATTTTACCCCTATTTTTTAAGATAGAACGTCTGAGCTCTCTTAGAGCCCACAGATATAATGGATATTTCAGACTCTATAAGCTCTGATATCCTACCAATATATTTTACTGTATTGACAGGTAATTCGGATAGAGATCGAGCTGCGCTTGTATCCTCGCACCAACCTTCAACCTCTTCGTAAACAGGGATAGCCTCCTGCCAGAAATTAAAATCAGCAAGAGGGTATTGACACGTCTTACCGTTATATCTGTACCCAATACATATCTTTATCTTTTCCATGCTGTCTAAGACATCTAATTTTGTCAAAGCAATCTCATCTATTCCATTTATTTTGACTGCATAATGGACCATGCTAGCATCAAACCAGCCGCACCTTCTAGGCCTTCCAGTAGTAGCACCGAATTCATTGCCTTTAGACCTGATCTTTTCCATTAAATCATCCTCAAACTGAGATGGAAAAGGACCCTCTCCTACACGCGTAGTATAGGCCTTTGCAACCCCGACAACTCTGTCTATCTTGGTAGGACCAACACCGCTGCCTATACAAGCCCCGCCTGAAAGAGTCGAAGACGATGTAACAAAAGGGTAGGTGCCGAAGTCAATATCCAAAAAAGTTCCCTGAGCACCCTCAAAGAGCACGCTCTTACCAGACCTAAAAGCCTCATCAATATAGAGAGCACAGTCTCTTACAAACGGTGCTAATGTCTTTGCATAACCAAGATAATCCTGATAAATTTCATCCAGATCAAAATCTTGATAATTGAAGACTTTTGTCAAAATATTGTTTTTAATTTCAAGATTTATCTTTAATTTTTTACGCAGGGTACCCTCATTTAAAAGATCTATCATTCTGATGCCTAAACGATCAAACTTATCAACATAAGAAGGGCCTATCCCTTTACCAGTAGTACCTATCTTTAAATCACCAAGCTGATTCTCTTTAAGCTTATCCCAAACCCTATGATATGGGAAAACAACATGCGCCCTATCACTTATAATGAGATTTTCCGGTTCAACTTTATAACCTTTAGAGACTATTCCTTCCATCTCCTCTATTAAAACTTTGGGGTCTATAACCACTCCATTGCCTATAACGCAAACTTTATCCCGATGCAATATCCCTGAAGGAATAAGATGAAAGACATATTTATCATCTCCCACAACTACTGTATGACCAGCATTGTTTCCCCCTTGATACCTTACGATCAGATCAACATCCTCGCTTAGCCAGTCTATTATCTTGCCCTTCCCTTCATCTCCCCATTGCGTACCAATCAATATTTTATTCATAGCTCTCCTGTGGTTTAAAAATTTTTAAAGCTGGTAAAATAGGACCTAGAGTTTAATCCCTTTTACGGCACGTATATATTTAAAATCGAGCAGCTCTTTTACAACAGCAGCATCAACAGCTATATCAAGATTCAAAACCATTAAAGCATTACCGCCAAGCTCCTCTCTACCAAACGTCATTCCGGATATATTAACATTATTATTACCAAAGATATTACCTATATGACCTATGACACCAGGCTTATCTTCGTTATATATAACAAGTATATTTCCTACTGGAGGCGCCTCAAGGTAATAACCATCAATATTAACTATTTTGGGATTATTATCACTAAACAGCGTCCCGGCAACCTCTTTTATCTCTTTATTGGTCTGGACAATAACCTGAATTAAATTACTGAAATTATGAACTTTTGAAGATTTAACCTCTTCAATGCTGATCTGCCTCTCTTTTGCAATTATAAGAGCATTCACATAATTTACGGATTCAGCAAGCATTGGAGAAAAGAAACCTTTAAGTATTGCCGAAGAAAGAGAAGTAATATCATATTCCAAAATATCTCCGCTATATTTTATCTCAATCTTCTTAACGTTACCCTCTATGAGCTGACCAAGCAATGAGCCTAATTTTTCAGAAAGATTAAAATAAGGCTTTAAAATCTCAGCCGTCTCAGGCTCAATAAAAGGCATGTTTACAGCATTTCTGACAACATTGTTTATCAATACATCCCGAACCTGCTCTGCAACCTCAACAGCCACATTGAGCTGCGCCTCTTCAGTAGATGCCCCTAAATGAGGAGTGAGAACGACGTTGTCTAACTCAAAAAGCGGACTGCTTTCGGGAGGTTCATTCTCGTAAACATCCAAAGCAGCACCTGCAATATTTTTCTCTGAAAGAGCTTTACATAGAGCCTCTTCATCCACGATACCGCCGCGAGAACAGTTGATAATATATGCTGTATTTTTTACCATCTTCAGCTCTTTATCAGAAAGCATATGATAAGTATTATCAGATAAAGGAATATGAAACGTAATATAGTCCGATCTTTTCAGAAGCTCATCGTACTTAACTAACTCAACCTCAATCTTAGAGGCTATATCTTCAGAGATATAAGGATCAAATGTAAGAACTTTCATTCCAAACCCAATAGCTCGTTTGGCCACCTCTCTCCCTATTCTCCCTAAACCCACAACACCTATAATCTTACCGTGCAGCTCTTTACCCATAAACTTTTTACGTTCCCATTTATTCTCTCTCATCGATAAGCTGGCTTGAGAAATATTTCGAGCCAAAGCTAAGATAAGAGCCATGGTATGCTCTGCAGTCGATATGGTATTACCTAAAGGGGTATTCATCACAATGATTCCCTTTTTAGTCGCAGCATCAACGTCTACATTATCCAATCCAACTCCAGCGCGACCTATAACTTTAAGACTGTCTGCAGCCTCTATAATAGAAGATTTAATCTTTGTTCCGCTGCGGATTACAATACCATCATAACCTTTAATCTCTCTTATAAGTTCATCTTCGCTTAAACCTGTTTTCTTTATAACTTCAATACCTGATTCAGTTAAAATATCAATACCATCCTGAGCTATATTATCACTAACTAAAACCTTAACCACCTTAGGCCTCATCCTTGCAGCTTTTAAGAAACTCTTCTTCTAGTTTTAAAATTCCTGCACCAAGCTTAAACTTGTATCCAAAATGATGCAGCCCAAATTCAATAGCTGCAATACCTGATAGAACATCAAAAAGATTTATATAACCCAGGTGTGCAACCCTGATTATCTTACCCTTTAACTCTGCCTGACCGCCGGCTATACTTATGCCGAACTCTGCACGGATAAACTTGACCATCTCCTCAGAGTCTAAGCTCTCTGGAATTAAAACACTAGTGAGAGTACTGGAGGGACGCTGAGCAAAGACTTTAAGCCCTAAAGACGCAACTGCCTCACGTGTCATAGCAGCAAGATTAGCATGCCTCTTCCAGACATTCTCAATACCCTCATCAAGTATCATCTTAAGGGCTGTCCGTAAAGCTACGATCATATTCACAGCAGGAGTCCAAGGAGTATCAAACTTAGATGCTGACTTACCAGCTTTGATTAAGTCAAAATAATATTTAGGAGAGCTGGAACTCTCTATTAAAGATTGTGCGTCTTTAGATAAACTTATAAAGGCAAGTCCAGGAGGAAGCATCAGACCTTTCTGGGATCCACTAACCACAATATCTAAACCCCAATCATCCATTCTCAGCTCATCAGCCCCTAAACCACTTATAGCATCAACTACAATTAAAGCATTGAACTCTTTGGCTAAGCTAGCCATGCTCCTAATATCATAGTTTACACCTGTAGAGGTTTCACATAGTGTAGTCAAAATAACTTTACGGCTATCGCCTACTTTTAATTTCTCTCTTAGATCATCTAGGTTTAAGGTAACTCCCCATTCTAAATCTAAAACATCATACTCTGCGCCATAGGCCTTAGTTATCTCGGCCCATCTTTCACCAAACTTTCCTCCTACAACAGGTATAAACCTAACGCCGTCCTGCATTAGATTGGCTACTGCAGCCTCCATAACGCCGGTGCCCGAAGAAGAGACAATTAAAACCTGATTTTTGGTTTGAAATATAGTCTTTAAGTCCTCCGAAACCTCTTTAAGTATGGAACGAAATTCATCTGTTCTATGATGAATCGTAGACTCCGCCTGCGAAAGCAAAACTTCCTCGGGAACAGGAGTTGGTCCTGGAGTTAGAAGACTTTTTTTGTAAGGCCTAATCATCTCAAGACCTCTTCTTAGGATTTCTTCTTTTTAGTATAGATAACATTATCTATTATGCCGTAATCCTTTGCTTCTTCTGCGCTCATAAAATAATCTCTATCAGTATCTTTCTTAACTTTATCTATTGATTGAGAAGTATGGAGCGAAATTAACTTATTTATCTCATCTCTTAAGCGAAGTATCTCTTGAGCCTGAATATGAATATCTTCCGCAGCTCCCTGGACACCGCCCCAAGGCTGATGAATCATTATCCTGGAATGCGGCAAAGAGAACCTCTTTCCCTTAGCACCTGCCATAAGCAATAATGCCCCCATGCTGGCCGCCTGCCCTACGCAGTAAGTAGAGATATCGGGCTTTACAAATTGCATTGTATCATAGATTGCCAGTCCGCTCGTAACAGAGCCTCCAGGCGAGTTAATATAAACACTTATATCTTTATCTGCATCCTCAGACTGTAAAAAAAGAACCTGAGCAATGATAAGATTAGCTACATTATCATCGATAGGAGTACCTATAAAAATTATCCTATCTTTTAACAGTCGAGAGTAAATGTCAAATGCACGCTCACCTCTTCCAGTCTTCTCAACTACCATGGGAACAAGGGTCTGAAACTTAGCAGGCATTATTCACCTCCATTTTTAATATTAACTATCTCAGCATGCTGCTTTAAGAATTCTATAACTTTTTTCCTTAATAAGCTAGCTTTTATATTCTCCAACCCATCGTCTTTTTTAAGATTGGATTCCAATTCCTCCAGAGTACTATTTTGACGCTTAGCTAGGGCCTCTAAATGCTCCCTTAACTCTTGATCTGAGATCACTATGCCTTCTTTCTGAGCAATCTCCTTTAAAATAAAATAGACCTTCAGCTCTCTCTGAGCCTCCCTCTGAGCTTCTTTCAATATCATCTCTTTCTGGGTCTCTATATCTTTCTTAGGAAACCCTCTATAGAGCAATCTCATTGCTATATCTTCAGCCGAAACATCCACCTGACGGCTTAGAAGCTGAGGCGGCAACTCCATTTTGGAATTTTCGATAAGCTCAGATATAAGATTTTCCTCTAAGTCGACTTCAGCCTCTCTAGTGCGATGGTTTTGCAGCTCCTCTCTTATAACCTTCTTTAAATCATCGATATTACTATGATTACCGAACTCTTTTGCAAAATCATCATTAAGCTCTGGTTCTTTTTTCTCCTTAACCCCTTTTACATTGATCTTAAAATCGCACTCCTTTCCAGCAATCTTTTTATCTCTATAATCATCAGGCACATTGAGCTTAAACTCTTTGATCTCGCCAGAACTTAACCCTTTAAGATTATCCAGAAGCTCAGGAAAGAGATTCTCTTCATTAAGGTATAACGAAAGGGCCTCTTTTTTATCTAAATCACTATCTTTTGGCTTCATCTCTACGTCTGCTACGACAACATCTTCGAGAGCAGACGGCCTTTGAACATCCAGCCACTGAGTCTTCTCTCTCTTAATATCATCTAAAACCTTATTAATATCTTTGTCCTCTACGCTTGTATCTTTTTTATTCAATTTTATATTCTTATATTTCGACAACTTAACTTTTGGAGCCTCTTCTATCTTCAGCGTAAACTTATACTCACCCTTCTTTCCCTGTTCAACGCTAAGCAATGCTGGGGCCGATATTGGATTCACCCCTGAAGCCTCCATAGCCTTTCTATAAAAAAGAGAGACTACGCTCTCTTCGATATCTTTTTCAATCTCAACGCTATGCTTGGCCAGCACCATCTCTAGCGGAGCCTTACCTTTTCTATAACCAGGAATTGCAACTTTATTTTGCCAGTCAGATTCTACTCTCTTTCTTAAAGCCCCAACTTCTTTAGGATCCAAGTAGACCTCTAAATCGCTCTCAACCGTAGTAATTCTTTTAATCTTTATCTTCATTTTTAAAATCCTTATCCTTATGCCTATGCATTTTTATTCTATCTTCATACCTTAAGACCTGCTGTTTTAAAACATCAAACGATTCATCAACAGCTAAATACATGTCTTCATTTTTTTCCTTAACCTTAAAGTGGGCCTTCTTGAGATCCATATTGACCTCGACAGCAGAGAGATGCTTTTCAATCTCTAATACCACGTGGACATTTATTATATCATCAACATATTTATCTAAATAGTCGATCTTGCCCTCAATGTAAGACCTTAAAGCATCAGTTATATCAAAATGTCTACCTGTTATTGTTGTTTTCAAACTATACCCCCTTTAATTTTTTACATCTTAAACCTTTCTCCAAGGTAGACTTTTTTTGCTTTATCATCGTTAATCAAATGATCTGCATCACCTGAAAGGAGAACACTGCCTTCAGAGACTATGTAAGCCCTGTCCGTTATCGCTAAAGTCTCTCTTACATTGTGGTCGGTCAGTAATATTCCAATACCTTTACTCTTAAGATCTAAAATTATATCCTGACATTCAGCAACAGCTATAGGATCTATTCCGCTAAAAGGTTCGTCTAAGAGCAAGAACAATGGATTTATAGCCAAGGCTCTTGTAATCTCTAGCCGCCTCCTTTCACCGCCAGATAAAGTATAGGCCTTGCTCTTAGCTAAATATGATATCCTTAACTCTTCTAACAACATCTCAAGTCTCAGCTTTCTCTCCTGCGGATGGATGCTTAAAGTCTCCAGCACCGCCATTATATTATCCTTAACACTTAAGTTTCCAAATATAGCCGGCTCCTGTGAAAGATAACCTATCCCTAAGCTTGCTCTTTTATGCATAGGCAGCTTTGTTATATCAACATCTTTAAAGTATACGCTCCCCTTATTAGGAGCAATTAAACCTACGATCATATAAAAAGTTGTGGTCTTACCAGCTCCGTTAGGACCTAGCAGCCCGACTATCTCAGAGCCGGCTACATCAAGTGAGATACCATTTACCACTCTTCTGTTCTTGTACTCTTTTATTAAACCTTTGACCTTTAGCATGTTTTACTCAGGATATATCTCAAGCTTAGGGCGCCCAAGAAGATTAACCTTTCCCTCTTTTAAGTCATATATCGCCTCAGAAGAATAGGTTAGTGAATTGCCGCGTCTAAGTTTAACATTGCCTTTGGCATGAGCCCTGCTAATACCCTTCTCGTCTTTATTGAAATAGATGATCAGCTTATCGCAGAATAGCTCTCCTCTCCTATCTAAAACGTGAACGTTATCGCTGAAAACAGCTATATTTTCGGTGTAATCTATATCTAAAGGACCGTCAGATTTAATTATAATCTGAGGCACAGTTTTAAATTTAACATCTTTTTTAATAACCGCTTTAGTTAATTTTGTATCAACCTCACCGCCTTCACCTGATATCTCGCTATCGTTTTTCACTATTCTCAACCTATCTTCTGTCCAGATAACATCTCTATCCTGATCCCATCGTAATATATCTGTAAAAAGTGTATCTCCTTCTAAGTTTTTTACAACAACACTGCCTGTCAATACTACCTGCCTATTCACTTTATTCAAAAAACCTTTGTCTGCCCGCATATCTACGGGGCCGTTATCGCTATAAAGCCTTGCCTTAATCGACTCCAGAGCTACATCATCCTTGCTTAACTGTGCACTCTCTCCTTCCACTTCCCATTTTTTGTTATTCTGCTTGTCATAGCCTGCTAGAGTAAAATCATTTAAGCTCTCCTCTAACGCATAGGAGCTCCTAGTAAAAAATACCAACAATAAGACTGCAGTTTTTATTAACATTTTAAACCCGCCTATCCTAGCATGGCAACAGGGCCAAGTCAAGCTGGAGATAGATATCCAACATTAAACAATACAATAGAACCAACTAATCCAATATCAGATTGGTAATTGTCTTAGTAATACCATTTATTGCACGCAGCTCTGTTACAACGAACCTCATCAGCTCTTCGTAATTAGAAGCTTTGATCTGGGCTATAACATCCTGCTCGCCAGAGGTTAGGTCTACATCGACTACGTTTTCAAAAGACTTCATTTTTTGGATAACTTCTTTTTCTTCACCCGGCTCTACGTTAATTTTCAAATAAGCTCTGGCCATCTCTCTCTCCTTTTTTAGTTCAAGCTAATCTCTTCTCAATTTAAAGACCCTGTCATGCAAACGAACCCGCTCTTTAACTCCTAGGCCTACAATCTGCCCCGGCAAGATCTCACTGACAATCTGATGTTCAACCTGCATAGAGTTCACATCCATCTCAAAATCGGTTGTATGACCTTTTATTTTAATCCTATCACCAGACTTCAAGCTTTTAGCTGTAATCTCTATAATAGCAGCAGAAGGTTTTGCATAAAAATTTGTAATGATACCTATCTCGATCCATTCTTCAGGCATAAGCTCACCTCCTTAAAAGATACTTTTTCAAAGATAGCTAAGACCTTCACTAAGAGCAGAGGTTATTAAAGCTTTATCTACTAGAGAAGATACTGCCACCAAACCTATGGAACTTGGCAATACAAATCTTAAGGTTCCAAATTTAGCTTTTTTATCATAAAGAATGCTACTCAAAATTTTTTCCTGCTCCATCTTTCTGTTCATCTTGGGCAAAGTCTTAAACTTCAAGATTAAATTTATTATTCTCTTTAAATCATTTTCTTTCAAAACCCCAAGCTTATTAGCAATCAAACTCTCAACAACGAGACCAAAAGATACCGCCTCCCCATGAGATACTCTCTTATACTCAGAGACTGTCTCTATAGCATGGGCTATTGTATGGCCTAAGTTTAAGGCTATCCTTATATCCTCACTGTCATACTCGTCTCTTTCGACAAACGACGTCTTTATTCTGCTGCATCTTAAAACTATCTCACCCCATAAGCCCAGCGAGAAAGAAGATGGGTCTTCATTGCTAGACTCTAATAATTCAAAGAGCTCTACATCTCCCAAGATTCCATATTTTATAATCTCGGATAACCCATTGGAGAATTCTTTAAGAGGCAGGCTCTTTAAGAAATTCAAATCGGATACAACCAGTTTAGGCTGGTAGAAAGCTCCCAGCAGATTCTTACCCCATTTTAAATCTATCGCAACTTTCCCGCCAATACTCGAATCGACTTGAGCAAGAAGAGTAGTCGGGATCTGGATGAAAGGCACGCCTCTCTTGTAAATAGCCGCTAAAAATCCTACCAGGTCACCAACAACTCCTCCTCCAAAAGCTATAAAGAGTACGCTCTCAGCCTTAGAAAACTCAACCGTTGATCTTAGAAGGTCAAAAAGAACCTGCCAAGACTTACTCTTCTCAGAGTCCGCAACTTCCAAGAAAAGGCTCTCTTTGAATACCTCTAAATAAGGCTCTAAGTAACCCTTATAAAGAGAGTATATATTTCTATTGGATACCACAACTGCTAAGTGCTTCTCTAGGTTTAACCTTACAATTTCATCTTTCAGAGATGAGAGCGCTCCCTCTGAAATCAGAATATCATAAGACCTACCCTGTAAATCTAGGTTTATTCTCTCCATTAAAAATATAGACCCGTTTAAGACTTTTCTTTAACAGAACCATCTGCAGGATTATCAGTCTTGCCTTCTGCTGCCTGACCTGCACCCTCAAGTTCTTCTTTCTTAGGCTCTTTCTTAAGAGCCTTCAACCTCGTTCTTTTGTACTTAGGCAGCTTAAATACTTCTAACCCTTCTTCTCCGGACTTCTTTAAAAACATAGCTATCCTCTCAAACCTTTTGAGTACATTTCTATGCTGTAAATCCGAATCTTTAATCTTTAAGCTTGGATGTCTTGACATTACCTACCTCCTTTTAATCCTTTCATAAAAGCATCTTTATATGTTTTCCTTAATTCTACCAACACATTCTGAGCTTTACCCTGCTCGCTGTAATCCCCAACAAAGACAATCTTATACTTACCCTGTTCACGAATGTAAGAAGGAAAGCCCATCTTCTTAAGCTTATCTCTCTCAGCCTCAGCATAGGACATATTTTTGTATGTTACAACCTGTAAAGCAAATATCAGACCCGACAACTCTCTCTTCTTGTCCAACCCATTATCTCTAGGCTCGAAAACAACAGGGCTGGAGTCAGTAGAATCATTTTCGACTGCCTCCTCTTTATCTTCCACCGTTATACTGGAAAGAAGAACATCGGCTTCTTCCTTTGCGCTACTAACTGTTATACCTTTTTTATAACCACCGACATAACTGCCGACCATCAAAAAAAGAAAAACTATAACAGCTGCGCATATCTTCTCTTCGTTTATTCGAATATGCCTCTCCGTTATCAGCTTTAACCTTTTTCTTTTTTTCCGCCTGACAACATTCTTATCAATATCGGAAAATAGATTCTCTTTATAATTTTCCATAGACTAAACTATTCGTGCTTAAAATCGAATTTAAAATCGACCCTTCCTAAGGCCTCATCATTTACATCAAAAGAAGTCTTTATATTAGACATGATCAACTTTACATCTTCGGCTTTTGAGTTGGGCTTAAGAAAACAGAGGTAGCCATCATAGGTAACACCAGGATAGACATAGCCGCCGCTTAGCTCTATAGATTTAAGCAGGGCAAATCTTTTCTTCAAACCCCTGCCGGCCAAACTCTTAGCCATATCCAAAGGGGCTCCATATACCCCAGAAGCTAAAGATGATGTCGATTTCGTAAAATTATACACTGAGCTCTTAGCTTCATAGACCTCTCTGATTCTCTCTGGGCTTATATAGAGATACTGAGTGCCAAGCTCATCCAGCAATACAAAGTCATCGGGATTTATAAATATCCTGGATTCGGATTTATTTTCAATTCTTACTCTCACAACTATCATACCGTCCGGATATGGATTCTTTCCCGCGTAGGATCCATATATTTTTTTATCAAGAAATATATTTTTCAAGTTCTCCTCAGGCAGATACTCTACTGATATCCGTATACCATCCTCTTCCTGCTGCTGCTGAACAGGAGTGAGACCATAAGCCGCCTTCTCAATCTCTTCTACAGGCTCAAGCCTACCTTTAGTCTTCTTCCCGTAGACATAGCCGCCGGCACAGCCTGATATGGCTAAACATAAAAAAATAAGAATAAATCTTTTAATCACGCCCCTCTCCCTCCATAAACTCTTTAACTGCTGCAATAATATGCTTATCTTGCGTATAAGAGTAGACTACCATAGCATAGCTCTTATCTTTGTTTAAAATATTCTTTTCCATAAGATATTCCAGCTGCTTAGCAATGAGGCTCTCTTCCTCGCCTATCCATTTAGCAATACTCTCAGCTGTATCAATAGAGCCGGGGTTGTTGTAATAAAATTTTAGTACTTTTTTCAAGACTGAATCTCTATTGATTGTTTTAAAAAATTTCTTCATCTCTTTTTCTTGACCTCTTCCATCATACGCTGAGATATTCTTTTAATCTTTCCTTTATTAGCGCAAGCGATAAAAGCATCTACAACACCAGGGTCAAACTGCTTGCCTCTCTGTTTCAATATCTCATCCATAGCGGAGCTATAATTCTTAATCTTCTTATAAGGCCTGTGGCAGATCATTGCTTCAAAAGAATCAGCAACAGCTAATATCCTTGCCCCAAGTGGAATCTTATTACCCTTTAGACCTTTGGGGTAGCCCTTTCCATCAAACCTTTCATGGTGATGCAGTATTATAGGCACAGCAGGCTTCAAAGCCTTAACCTTCTTGATTATCTCAGCACCTTTAATTGGATGCTCCTGAACGGAACTATACTCTCTCTCCGTTAAAAGATCAGCCTTCTTAAGTATGTTCTCTGGAACAGCAATCTTTCCGGCATCCAAAAGCAAGGTTGCATATTTTATATACTCCCTCTCTTCTTGGGAAACTCCATATTCATCAGCAATAGCAAGCACTAAATCAATGAAACTCTTTGGGTGAGTGTGGATCTCAGGCGACTTTGCCTCCAAAACATTTGATAGAGACTGTAAACTCTCTATTAAAATCTTATTTTGAGTCTCATATAGTCTAGCATTTTTAATAGCAACAACAGCCTGCTCTGATAAAACAGATAGAATCTCTTTATCATTTAAGTCAAACGGCCTTCCGTTCTGCTTCGACTTTAATCCAATTGCTCCAATAAGATCTTCTTCAATAAGAGGCACCCAGAGCGCATTCTTGCTAAGAACAATGGTTCCAGCCTCTAAAGCTTTACCAATCTTAGAATTAAAAAGATCTATCTTATGAGGTTTCTCTGAAGAATCAACGGAAGCAGCAGTCTTAGGCTTCAAATAGTTTCCGAATCTCAAATATATAGCACAGCTTTTAGCCCGTGTTACCTGAAGACACAACCTTGCAAGACGAGGTAAAAGTTCATCCATATTAAGAGTTGAAGATATTAAGCGATGAACAGTGTGGACCGAAGAGAGAGCAATAGCACGAGGCCGCAGAGTACCATGAACCTTGATCAGCTCCAGCTCTTTTAAGGCTTTCTCTAGAGAGATGGCCAAATAATCCTCAATAAAATCAAGCACTTTCTTGGATAGCTTCCCATTCTCTATAATAAGACAAATATAACCATAATTAGCTCCCCCATGAACAAGGGGGTAGACCCAGATACTCTCCTTAAACTTAGATTTCACCTCTTCAAAACAGCCGCTTCTAGATGCCTGCTGCATCTTGTCTTTTATTCTCTCTACGACTATTTTTTCAATCTTAGTTTTTAGACCATATCCTTTTACTATCTTTTTAAGCTTCTTTAGCAGCTCCTGAATCGGACTCTTCGACTCCGATCTGGAAAAAAGGATCAATGCTGCATTAGAATCTGAAAACTTATCCAGATGGAATTTAAGTCTTTCCAGGTCCCCTCCCTTATCTAGGGCCTCAATAACATTTTTCTCTAAAACTATCTCGCTCATATGCAGTTATTCTACAACAAGAAGCGATCTTTTTCAACAATGGATAAAGCATTTAGAGCACTAAAGAATGGGATATATTTATTTAATAGCTGTATAGATTAAATCAAACCATTTCCAGAGGATCAAACAGCTTGCGATATTCATCTGCAGCAAAACTATCGGTCATAGAGGCTATATAGTCGGATATGGTGCGCTTAAGCCCTTCTTTTTTTATCCTACGCTGAATATCGTCGGGCAACTGAGCAGGTTTTTTATAATAAACATTGAATAACTCTGTTAGAATCCTCCTGGCTTTATCAGACATCCTAACAACCCGATAATGGTGATATAGGTTCTGATAGAGGAAATCTCTTAATGGTTTTCTTCTCTTCTGCATAGTAATGCTAAAAGCTATAAGTCTTTTAGCTGCCCCTCTCACATCTTCTACAGAACGGATTGATTCTAGATTCCTAAATGAATTTTTAATTAAATCCTTAACATCCATATCTATCAGGGACCTGATCACCTGATGCTTTTTAAATCTTGTAGATATATTTGAGTAACGCTTCTTAACTCTCTTCTCCGCCTCTCTCCATAACTCCAGCTTTTTCAAATCCGAAATAGCAATTAAACCTGAAGTTATCCCATCGTCTAAATCGTGACTATCATATGCAATTTCATCCGCAATATTTACAACTTGAGCTTCAAGTGTAGGCTGCTCCTGATTGCAAAACTCGCTTAGGTTTAACTTGTCATATTTTTTAAAGCTCTGAGGGTTTAAATTCTTATACCCGTTATCATAGCGCGTGCTATGTTTTAGAAACCCCTCTCTGACCTCCCAAGTAAGATTTAACCCGTTAAAATCCGGATACCTTAACTCCAAATAATCCACTATCCTCAACCCCTGAAGATTATGATCAAAGCCCCCGACGTCAGCAACTAAGCAATTCAAAGTCTCTTCTCCTGAATGTCCAAAAGGAGTATGGCCAATATCGTGACCTAAGGCGATCGCTTCGACAAGATCTGTATTTAATGATAGAACCCGGGCAACAGAACGTGCAATCTGAGCAACCTCAAGACTATGAGTCAGGCGAGTTCTATAGTAATCGCCTTCATGTATCAAGAAAACCTGAGTTTTATACTCTAAACGCCTAAAAGCAGTAGAATGTATAACCCTATCTCTATCCCTCTGAAAACAAGTTCTATAATCATCTTCGGCTTCGCTATGTTTTCTACCCCTACTAAGCGAGCTTTTAAAAGCATAGGATGCTAATATTTTATTCTCTAAGTTTTGGTACTCTTTTCTATTCATCTCATTTTAGCAGCTGGTATAAATCGTTTAAAGATTGAGATAAAACGTTGGTATCGGATAGAATTGACATAAAGCTTGTATCTCCAACCCAGCGAGGCACAATATGAAAATGGATATGATTTTTTATTCCAGCTCCTGCTGCTGCACCGATATTCAACCCGATATTAAAACCTTCAGGATTTAATCTTTCTTGCAGCCTCTCCTTAAAATCCTTGATCAACTTAAAAATCTCACTCAATTCAGAATCATCCAAATCGCTAAGATCTGAAACATGCCTACGAGGAGCAATCATCAGATGGCCGTTGTTGTAGGGATATATATTAAGCAAGACAAAGGAGTGCTTACCTCTTGATAAAACATAATTAACTTCATCGTCCCTGCTCTTTAATTTTTTGCAAAATATACAATCTTTATCCTTATCAGGATTTAAAATATATTCCATCCTCCATGGAGCCCAAATATTCTTCATAGTTAGAATATTATTATTAACGGAACTACCAATAAAAGCAACAGCATTAACTCGTAAGCTCTGTTCAGCTTTCTGAACCTAAGCAGGACAAATAGCACCACTGTTACTATCTCTACAGCTACAAGTGTATAGAGATGGGAGGATGACATCTTTGAAAAAATAGGTACCTTGAAAGAGACTATCTCCAAGATAGGTATGATGGCTATATCTAAAGCATTGCTTCCTATTATATTTCCTATAGCCATAGCATGAGACCTGTTCATGAGAGCTGAAACTGTTACAACAAGCTCTGGTAAAGATGTAATGACACCTAAAAAAAGTGTTCCAAAAAAAACATAGTTCAACATAGACCTCTCAACAATAATCTTAGATTGAATAACTGTAAGCTGAGCAAAAAACGCCATTGCAATCAAAGCAATTATAAATACAGCCCATTCTTTCAAACAACCTTTGTCATTACTGGGCTTAGAAGAAACAATATCAGCCTGGCCGTCTCTAATCTCACCTTTAAGAAAAATTAAGTATAGAATTACTATAAAAATATTTTCTAATCCAAAGCTGAAAATATCCAGATCAAAGCCTGCAAAACTCCTTAGGATGATCGAAACCGCAATCAAAGCCTGCAATATTAAGATTATAAATATTCCCTTAAAATTTTTACTTTTCCTTAAAAACCCGCCCTTAGACACGCAAAGATCCAGCAGTATTAAAATAAAAAGATTGCTCAGAAGAGACCCAAATATATTTCCTAAAGCTAAATCAAAAATCTTACTTTTAACAGCAATTACAGAAGTAAGCAGCTCTGGAGCAGATGTGGCCAAAGCAAGAAAGAAGACACCCATAAAACCTTCGGATATTCGACTCTTCTTTGCTATTAGAGACCCATACTTACAAGATATATAGCCAGACAGAAAGATGGCGATAGAGTATAGCGCGAACTTAAGCCAGGCTATCAACATTATTCTTCCCGGTTACAGAATAGAACTCACAGAGCTTAGTTAGAAATTCCATATCCCAAATCCAAAACCCCTTGGTCTTTAGTATCAAATTTACATTATTATCCTCTAGCTGATTAGGAACAATTGCTATCTTCTGATTAAATCTTACCTGACTATCTTTAAGTCTCTCTATAATGGCATAGCTATCCTGCTCCTTAAATCCTGGGGAAACTACAAGGAAGAGCCAGTGTCCAGCACCCTCCCTCTTTGCGCAAAAGAGAACATAGTTTTGACCTTGAGACTCTTTTTCAAGAGATAAGATTTTAGGCAACTGTTTCCTTTTCCCGGATAAGTCTATAAACTCATTGTCAAATTTCAAGATAAGCTCTTTTACGACAGCCTCTATCTCTAGCATCGGTTTATCGCTATGAAAGAGATTGGAGCCAAAGTTAACGCAGTCCAGTTCTTTCTCCAGCATCTCCATGCGAGCCTTAAAACCTATTCCCAGCCCCATGAGATCTGCACTATAAGCATAGAGAAGCCATATTCTAAAAAGCGGATCCTTTATCCGGAAAAAACTACCATTCTTCTCTAGGAAACCGTTCATAGAATAACCGGAATCTGCATAAGAGAGGTCCAGCTTCTTAAGGCTCTTTTTCTTTGTATTACCTCTTGCAATCTCAATAATAAAAGGCAAAAATTCCTGAAACTTCTCAACCCCGGGATAATTTTTCAATTTTTCACCAAAGAACCTATAAAGAAAACCTTTGTTATTGATCAGATTTTCTCTGATTACCAGAATGAGACTTTCAGAGTCAAATCTATCTACATTCTCTTGAACCCAAGATGTTAATATATCAAGATAGAGAGGTACGCCCGCGGTTAAAGTTATTAGTCTATCTATAGCAACATCATTCATCTCTCTTATTTTTCCCATTCTGGACTCTATAAACCCTCTAGACTCCTGATATGAGAATTTATCTAACTCCATAATCTCAAAATTGCCAAACAACAGAGAGAGCTCTGAATTTAAAACAGATTTAGACCTATCCTGATCTGAACTCATTAATATAAATAAAGCATGTTCATCCAGCATGATATGCTCTCTCAATATCTGCATCCAATAATTCAGCTTAAGCTTACTCAAGCCAAAAAATTCATCTATAACGAAGAGGGAGTTCTTCTTGAACTCTTTCTTGATCAGGAGCGGAAGGCGCAATATCGAGCTCATTAAAAGCTCATAATTGTTATTCTTAAGACCTAACTCTATGTTTCTTACAATAGAACTAAAAGCTGGATAATCCCTATCGATAACCCTCCCGCTCTCAGCTGCACTATCTATAAAAAAATTACTATCTACTAAGGAGAACCTACGCAGAGAATGGAGTAAAAACCCTAAAAAACTCTCTTTCAAAAACCCTTCTTCAAGATTGAGGTAGATAGGAAAAAGGTCTTCTCCTAAATCATCGTGTATAAATTTAAGAATGAGTGATGTCTTACCGATACTCCAAGGACCCAGAATAGCAAGATTTCTCCTATAGCCATCAAGATAATCATTCTTTATCTTCTTTAATCTTTCTACCTCTTTCTCTCTTGAGGAAAACTCTTCTTTTGCTACAGGGCCTATTTTTATCATTGAATAAAAATTATTTTAAAAATTTTAATGGATCTAAAGGATTGTTCTCTCTCCTTACCTCAAAGTGCAATACCCCGTTCTCTTTATCAACGCGGGATATGGAATCACCCTGCTTAACATAATCACCTTTTTTAACTAAAAGAACATCGTTGTAAGCATAGAGCGAATAGAGCCCTCCCCCGTGATCAATCATTACAACCTTATCATAGCCTTTTATATCTTCACCAGAATAGCAGACCTCACCCGAAGCCGCAGCAATTACTCTCTGAGATGAAGATAGTTTTATATCTATACCCTTATTAATCCCACTGGAAGTTGAATCTTTAAAGTAGGATATAACCTTGCCTTTAACAGGCCAAATAAAATCAGAGCTGGACAGACTCTGTTTTACAGCTCTACTTGGAATATACAATAATTGACCCTCCTTTATCCTGGAAGGGTCGTCTAAATTATTAGCAGCTATCAGATCTTTCAGCTCTACTTCGTAAGAAGAGCATATCTTATAGAGAGTCTCTCCGCTCCTAACCTTATGATATAGGCCTTTAGCTTTACTCCATGAAGGCTCCGCATAAACCTTAGATGCAGGTAAGTACTCAATGCTGCTTCTACTGTTGGTCGATCTACAACCCCACAATAACAGCATGGCAAGAAAAATTATCATCTTCATATTACAAACCCCAAAAGACTCCTATTGCTGGAGCGAGTGAGGGGACTCGAACCCCCGACATCCAGCTTGGGAAGCTGACGTTCTACCACTGAACTACACTCGCTTATTATTTGACTAAAGACCAAGCAGTAGCCAAAACAATTAAATTAAGCCGTAAGTTTTTTATTTAAATATTTCTCTACAATTTTCATAGAACAAAAATTACTGCACATAGAACAGGTGTCCTTTATCTCAGGCGGAATCTTATTGCGATACTCCAACGCTTTTTCACTATCTAAGAAAAACTTCATCTGCTCGTCCCAGTCTCTCTCTTTGCGTGCTCTATTAACCTTTAATTCTCTCTGGACGACTCTATTCTTACCACGGCAAAAGTTTACTGCCTGGGCGGCTATCTTAAAAGCCATAATACCATCTCTAACATCATCGATATCAGGAAGAGATAAGTGCTCTGCAGGTGTTAGGTAACATAAGAAATCGGCTCCAGCATGAGCCGCTATAGACGCTCCGATTGCAGCATTTATATGATCATATCCAGCAGCAGAATCTATTACTAAAGGTCCTAAGATATAGAGAGGAGCTCCTCCTATTATCTCCTTTATAGCCTTGATCTCATGTTCAATTTTATCTAACGGAACATGGCCGGGGCCCTCGACCATAGTCTGAACACCATAATCTTTGGCTCTCCTCACAAGGTCTGAGACTACAAATGTCTCGTGGTACTGCAATGAATCTCCGGCATCAAATATAGATCCTGGCCTTAATGCGTCTCCAAGACTTATAGTAACACCGTACTTTTTGGTAATCTCAAGCACTCTGTCAAAATGCTCATAAAAAGGATTCTCTCTCTCGTTTATTATCATCCATTCCAGCATTAAAGCCCCGCCCCTGCTTACTGTATCCAGCATCCTGTCAGACCTTTTTAACTTACCAATACAGTCAGCTGTAATACCCGCATGGATTGTAAAAAAATCTACCCCTTCACGAGCCTGGCCTTCTAAAACTTCAAAAAAGTCTTCAGTTGAAGCAGTCGCAAAAGACCCCTCTTTATCAGAGCATCTTGCCGCAACTTCATAAAGAGGTACAGTGCCAAAAGGAAGCAGAGTCTTAGATATTAAATCTCTCCTTATCTTTACAATATCTCCCCCAACAGATAGATCCATAATTGTATCAGCCTCAAGGCGCTCTGAGAGTTCAATCTTTCTGATTTCAAGATCCAAATCAACCTTGTCTAGGGAAGTACCTATATTGACATTTATTTTGACATTCATCCCTTCACCAATAGCAACTCTACGCTTATTAGAATGGGCCTCGTTGTCAGGTATTACTACTCTGCCTTTTAATATTTTATCTAATAAAAAATCTTCGGTAACTTCTTCGAAGTCCGAAACTTCTTTAATAAAGATGGGTATATCGCCTTTCTTAATTTTATCTATAAGTGTCATCGGTTATCACCTTTCTTATTTCATTTACATATCTCTTCTTATCCCTTGCAGTCTTGAGCGAGGAGACAACAGCCACGTTAGAAAAACCATAACCTCTAACCTTGCTTATATTCTCCAAATTGATCCCTCCTATTGCCACCTGAGAAAACTTGATATTCTCCACTATCAATTCTATTTCATTCTCACCTATTGTTTCAAGATTTTTTTTAGTATTACTCTTAAAAATCGGACCGACACTGATGTAGTCTAAATCTAAATCTTTAACATCTAAAGCATCCTGATAACTATGGCAACTATAACCTAAGACCTTATCTCTGCCTAATATAGACCTAACCTCTCTAGGCGGCAGATCCTCATCTCCTATATGAACACCGTCTGCATCTACAAGAAGAGCGATGTCAAGCCTATCATTAATTATGAACGGCTTTCTAAAGTCAGCTGCTGTTTTCTTAAGAGCAACCGCAACATTATAAAATTCCCTATCAGAAAGATCTTTATCTCTTAACTGAATAACATCTATACCGGAAATCAAAAGCTCTTTAAGGTACTCTGTATGGTCAAATCCCGTATCAGATACTCCGTAAATAATAGAGTCTTCAAATATTTTCATATAGCAGCAAAAGAGCTCTTCTCAATATCATAGACCTTAAAACGCAGCCTCATAAACTGCTGCTTTAACTCAGGTCTTAAAATCTGAGAAACCTCTTCTAATACTCTTAATGCTTCTGTAACTCTTTGAAAGTTAAATCGCAATATATCATCATACTTATATTTAGAACCCTTAGCATACCTAAACTTACCCTTATCCGCCTCTAAATCTCTTCTCTTTAGGAGCTCCTCCCTTCTTAATTGCGCCACTATAAGAGATAACGACTTCCTTGTCTTTTTCAATTTAAGGGCAGAATCAGACTCACTATAGATGAAGCGCATTATATCCTCACAGACTCTCAAGCCCTCCCTTGCCCTATTAAAATTAGCATCTACTATGCGGTAGGATTCTTTCTGCATATCTTCCTTAAAATAGATGTTGTACTATAGCCCTTAAGGTAAGATAGCAGCTTAACCTTTCCTCCGTATCCCCTTAGAATATCTCTTCCCACTACAATTTTATTCCTCCAGTCTGCACCCTTAAAAAGATAGTCCGGCTTTATCAGGGAGATAATATCATATGGTGTCGGCTCATCAAAGACGACTATATGATCAACATCCTCTAGGGCCGACAAGACTTTGGCTCTAGAATCCTGGTTATTTATCGGCCTACTCTTACCTTTAATAGCTCTAACTGAACTATCAGAGTTTAAGCCTAGCACCAAAAAATCGACATGCTTTTTAGCTTTGGATATAAAGTCAACATGGCCGGGATGGAGAATATCAAAGCAGCCATTAGTAAATCCTATCACTTTTCCATCTCCCTTGAGGCTTTTAATTTTTTTCAGTAAAAGAGTAGTTGAGAGAACTTTATTTTTCATATTTAAATTCAGAATATAAGCTAAAACAAACCTTCTTCTATTAAAAGACAGAGCAGGTGCGCCAAAGTTATATGGACCTCTTGAACAATTGAGGTTTTCGTGGACGGAACAATTAAATTTAGATCTGAAAGTTTTTTCATCTCACCGCCATCTCCACCCGTAAAAGATATCACATAACCATTATTATGTCTCAAAAACTCCAGGGCCTCTACCACATTAAGCGAGCTGCCGCTTGTTGAAATAGCGATTACTACATCACCCTGCTCATAAAAAGCTTCGAGCTGTCTCTTAAATACATATTTATAGCCGTAATCATTTGCCAGAGCTGTAAGGGAAGCAGTATTGCTGGCCAGCGAGATAACAGGGAGAGCCTTACGATCTTTTCTGAACCTTCCTATGAGCTCAGCAGTAATATGCTGACTATCAGAGGCACTGCCGCCATTGCCAAATATGATCAATTTTTTTCTGTCTTTAAAAGCATTGATTAATTTTTCGGCAGCCTCTTCTATTTTATCAATATTATCCCTAAAAAAACTCTCCTTAACCTCTATGCTCTCCTTAAAATAGCTCTCGATTAGATCTTTCATTAGCCAAAAAAGGTAGCTGCAATACTATAGATTTTTTCATCTACAGTCTTTAGCGTACCCAATACCTCTTCAATAGGTATATCAACTATCTCATTGCCTTTTAATGCTACAACGCGTCCAAACTTACTATCATTAATCAACTCAATGGCTTTGATTCCATACCTTGTACCTAGAACTCTATCATAAGCTGTCGGTGATCCGCCTCTCTGAATGTGGCCTAAAACAGTTACTCTAGTCTCATAACCTGTCTTCTCCTCCAACTTATCTGCTAACTGCTGTCCTATGCCTCCTAACTTAACATGACCAAAAGAGTCTAATTCATCATCTTGAATCACATCAGTCCCCTCTTTAAACTTCGCACCTTCGGCAACTACTACAACAGAGAAGTCTTTACCTCTTGAATGACGCTGTTTTATCAAAGAACATACATGATCCATATCTATCGGTTTTTCAGGTATCAAAATAGCATCGGCACCTCCAGCAAGACCAGCGTAAAGTGCAATCCAGCCCGCATGTCTACCCATAACCTCAACAACCATAACTCTATTATGAGATTCGGCTGTAGTGTGAAGTCTATCGATACATTCCATTGCAATATTAACAGCTGTATCAAAACCAAAAGTAAAATCTGTACCCGAGATATCATTATCTATCGTCTTTGGAACCCCGACTACAGGAAGCTTAAAATCGCGATATAGCTTTGCAGCTACGCCCAGAGTATCCTCACCGCCTATTGGTATTAAAGCATCAATCTCAAGAGATTTGAAGTTCTCCACAACCTTCTGAATATCCCCATCACTCTTATAGGGGTTTGTTCTAGAGGTCCTCAAAATAGTTCCGCCCCGATGCAAAATCCCCGATACAGAGTCTATATCAAGATTAATAACATCTTTGCCTAACAAGCCTTTCCATCCATTCCTTATGCCTAATATTTTATAATTTTCAATTAGACCTTTTCTCACAATAGCCCTGATCACCGGATTCAAACCGGGACAATCGCCCCCGCCGGTTAAGATACCAATACTTTTCATCTCTTACTCCTTTCTTTTTTTAAAACTCTCTGTAAGGAGGGACGACTTCCTGAGTCTCATCCCCCTGTTTAAGTTTCTTTTTTCTCTCTTTTTCACCTATTTTGGATATAAAGACTTTGATGATAACAGGCTCTTCCATGCCCAGCATCTCCTGAACTTTTCTTCTCAATTCAGACTGCATCTTCTCAGTTACAGAGGGGATGTTAATCTCAGATAACATCACAGCTCTAAGGGAGATAACCAACCCGCGTTTCCTGACCGTTACTTTACTGCGCAGGTCCCTCACGTCGGGGTCATCTCTCATTATTTTTCTAACATAATCCTCAACAGCAGAAAGAGAGACTAATACCTCTCCATATTCTGTTTTAAAAGCTATGTTTTTTTCTGCAGCCACACCTGACCATACAAAGTTAAGCAATGCAACGACAAGCACGATAAGCACTGCCCCAACAAGTCCTGCAAGAAGATCAAGTGGAATGAGCTGCTCAGATTCAGCCAAAATAAAACTTAAATCCTGCTGAGAAACAAAATCCAGAGCATAGAGAACCATGAAGACGCCTATCATAAGGTAGAATAATCCAAACACCAAAAGAACAAACTTAGCCCTCAACTTCATCTTTATCCTCCTTTGATAACTTTTTATCAACTTTTATCTTCTCTATTACTCCATGGATAGATCTGTCTTCGACTTTATCTACTTCAACATTTATTTTCTCGGGAATAATACCTGTCATCTGATCAAGCATCGCCTTAATGTTAGATTGGACCCTGTTTACAATGTCAGGAATATTAACACCTAAAGCAACAACTATTGCTATTGAAACCTTTAGCTCTCCATCTTTTGATTCATCAATAGTTACTCCGCGTGAAAACTTTTTGCGACCCAAAAAAGAGAGCAGACCCTTTTTAAAACCACTGGCAATATTCTCTACACCTTCAACTTCAAGCGCAGCCTTACGTACAATAACAGTTATAACCTCATTATGTATCTTTATATCTCCATCATTACTCTTCTTAAACTCCATATATCTAATTCTCCTCTTTCTGCAAGAACTTGTTTACAAAATCAGTATAGTAGTCACCTCGACAAAATCTCTCATCCTGAATTATCTCTCTCAAAAAAGGAGTCGTGGTCTTAATCGGTCTGACTAAAAGTTCATCTAAAGCACGTTTCATATTTATTAAAGCATCATCTCTAGTCTTCCCGTAGGCTATAACCTTGGCAATCAAAGAGTCATAAAAAGGCGGGATCTTGTAGCCCGAATAAACATGGGTATCAACCCTTAATCCAAACCCTCCAGGAAAATATAGCTCTTCTATCTTACCAGGAGAAGGCAGAAACCCATCGTAAGGATCCTCAGCATTTATCCTGCATTCAATAGCATGGCCCTCCATCTTAATCTTAGACTGCGAAAGTCCAAGCTTCTCACCTGCGGCACTCTTAATCTGTTCTTTAAGGATGTCGATTCCTGTTACAGCTTCAGTAACCGGGTGTTCAACTTGTATTCTTGTATTCATCTCAAGGAAATAGAACTTATCATTTTCATCAAGTACAAATTCAACCGTTCCGACATTATCATAATTAATAGCCTTCACAAGCTTGAGAGCTGTATCTCCGAGCTTCTTTCTGAGCTTGCTATTTACCCTAGGAGATGGACTCTCTTCAATCAGCTTCTGAAACCTTCTCTGAACCGTACAGTCTCTCTCTCCGAGATGAACCGCATTGCCGTGCTTATCAGCTAATACCTGCACCTCAACATGTCTAACATTTGAAACAAATTTCTCGATATATACATTTTTATTACCGAAAGCTCCCTCGGCCTCTCTCTGAGCAGTAATATAGGCTGAAACTAATCTGACATCATTATGACAGACACGCATTCCCTTGCCTCCGCCTCCAGCAACAGCTTTTATCACCACGGGGTAGCCGATACGGTTAGCAACTGCAACCGCCTCCTCTTCGTTGGTAACAGGACCATCAGACCCTGGTATAACCGGAACATTGGCTCTAATTGCAGTCTCTCTAGCTCTAAGCTTATCACCCATTAATTGCAAGTTCTTAGGGCTTGGACCTATAAAAGAGATCTTACAGGATTTACAGACTTCGGCAAAATGGTAATCTTCTGCTAGAAATCCATAGCCCGGATGTATTGCCTCAACATCTGTAATCTCTGCAGCGCTTATTATAGCTGGAATATTAAGGTAGCTATCTTTTGATGGGGCAGGACCGATACATAGAGCCTCATCGGCAAATTTAACATGGAGACACTCTTCGTCCGCCTCAGAGTAAACAGCGACTGTCTTAATCCCCAAATCCTTGCAAGCGCGTATTACGCGCAATGCTATCTCACCCCTGTTTGCTATTAATATCTTTTCAAACATATCTTTTATTCAGGTATAATCCTAAAGAGAGGCTGTCCAAAATCTACCGGATCACCATTCTCAACAAGGACCTCTACAACCTTACCTTTATATTCAGACTTAATCTCATTCATCAGCTTCATAGCTTCGACAATACATACGGTATCTCCCACCTCTACTTTCTTATTTGTATCGGTGTAAGGAGCAGCATCCGGAGTAGGGGTCCTGTAAAAAGTCCCAACCATAGGAGACTTGATGTAACATGAATCCTCTTCTATTCTGGCTGCATCCTTAACTTGCTCCTGAGGCTGAACTTGAACAGGTATAGGCTGAGTCTCTCTAATTATCTGCTCTTCTTTTTTACGCAGCTTTATACGCTTACCCTCTTCCTCTAGTTCAACTTCAGCAAGACCTTCTCTGTTCATAAGCTCAATTATCTCTTTAATCTTTTTTATATCCATATTTATACCCTCTCTACATATCCAGCGGTTCTTGTATCAATTTTTATAACATCGCCTTTATCTATAAAAAGAGGGACTTGCACTGTAGCGCCAGTCTCAAGCTTTGCCGGCTTTGTCCCTGTTTTGACTGTATCACCCTTAAAACCAGGGTCGGTCTCAACTACCTCTAACTCAACAAATAGAGGTAGAGATAAGGCGACTATCTTACCCTCATAGACCGTTGCATTAATATGAGAATTCTCCTTAAGAAAATCTTTCATGTCCTCAAGATCATCCGCTACTATAGTAGTATCCTCGTAAGTCTCATCGTCCATAAAATGATACCCTTGAGAATCCTTGTAAACATAGTTCATCCGTTTCTCTTCAACGTAAGCATTGTCAACCTTCTCATCTGTGGAGATAGTACGCTCTAACGTCTGTCCGCTTGATATATCTTTAAACCTTATCTTTAAATAAGCTCCGCCTTTACCAGGCTTTGTATGTGAAAAATTGACAACAGCAAAGAGTTTTCCTTCTAATTTAATAACCATGCCTGTCTTTATCTGATTAGCAGAAATCATTATAATACCTTAAGCCCTTTCTTTTTAACCACAACTACATCTTCTACTCTAACACCGCCAATCCCCGGAAAATATAGCCCCGGCTCAACAGTCAAGACCATATTCTCTCTAAATATCTCTTTTGAACTCTTATTAAAAAATGGCTTCTCATGCACTTCAATGCCTATCCCATGCCCTAAACTATGTTTTATGGCAGACTTAAACCCTCTTCTCTCAATTAACTTCTCAGCTCTAGCTGCAACATCTCCAACTACAGCACCTTCAAATATAGAAGAGAATACTAAATCCCTTACCTCTTCAATTACCCCATAAGACTTCTTAACTATCTTGGGAATTTTATCCCAAAAAATGACGCGTGTCAAGTCAGCACAGTAACCGTTAAAAACTGCCCCGCAATCAATGAGAACAAATCCGTCTTTTTTTCTTATCTTTTCAGCTATTGCTTTTGCATGCGGTGAAGCACTTCTAGCACCAGCAGCAACTATAGAAGGAAAGGCAGAACTTTCCGCACCTCTCTTTCTAAACTCAAGCTCAAGCAATCCTTGAACCTCAAGCTCAGTTATTCCGCTCTTAATACTCTCACTCAAAGAGCCCAGCGAATCTTCTGTTATTTCAACCGCCTTAGATATCTTCTCTATCTCACTTCTATCCTTGATCTCTCTCAATTCAGTTATTAAATCTGAGCCTATAAATTTATGCCTGGTCAGGCTATTCTTAAGCTTAATGTAATTTGAAAAAGGCATACTATTTTCAAGAGCAACTCTGCGGGATCTCTTCTTTGTTTTTAACGCTTTTATCAACTCATCTACATAGGAACCCTCTCTTATAATCTTTTTAAAACCCGGAGCTTTTATTCTGTTAAGCTCCTCTTTATATCTTGAGTCAGATATAATCAGATCATCAGATCCAGATTGAGATATAAAGAGAGCT
>Ga0075120_10000745_pt1 | contig 27021 bp, 24 predicted proteins | sample AntAceMetag02UKL_FD_69792 | JGI IMG/M metagenome (GOLD analysis project Ga0075120, IMG submission 69792) | Saline lake microbial communities from Ace Lake, Antarctica - Antarctic Ace Lake Metagenome 02UKL | ecosystem: Environmental > Aquatic > Non-marine Saline and Alkaline > Saline | place...
AATTTTCAGCGTTTCATCAATGGTAATGACCGCGGTGCCGAATTTTTTATACACTTTGACGCTGTATCCATGCGTGTCTGCAAACGTCCGTGCAAAGGCTACGCCATCACCCTCGATAACAATGTCAATATCAAGATTGACCGCACGCATGTACACATCGCGCACAAATCCGCCGACTGCATACGCATTGCAGGTCATTTCATCAGCGGCGTTACCAACCTGGTTGAGCAGTGCGAGAACATTTTCCGGCAGGCGCTCTTTCAGCATGCGCGCCATGGTCCGGGTACGCGCCTGCTTTGGCTCACGGTCAAGCGGATGTGTATCCAGCACATCATCCAAATGCAAAACACGCATGAGATCGGTGCGCGTAATAGCCCCGACAATGCGCCTGCGCTGGTCCAGAACAGGAAGAAAACGCTGATTGCCGGCAATAATATGATTTTGGATACGCGCCAGCGGGGTTGTCGGATGTACCGTTGCCGGGTCAGTGGTCATGTAATCTGAAACCGGTTGTTTGTTGAGTCCATGATGCTTGGCCTTTTCAATAATCTGGCGTGAAATCAAGCCGGCCAGGCGTTGTTTTTGATCAACGACGGCAAGCACATTGATATTATAGCGCGTCAGCATTTGGCTGGCATCCTGCAATGAGCTATCCGAAACTATGGTCTTTACCGGGGTTGACATCATATCCTGCGCGACTGTCGCCGGAACAATGCTGCTTTCAAGCATCCGGTGCAGTTCCTGTTCAGCCTGAGTCAAGGTCAGATCATGCAGCGTGGCAGATGCAGCCGTGGCATGCCCCCCTCCTCCAAAAGTACTCAGGACGGCACCCACATTGACCTCATTAATGCGGCTGCGGCCGACGATATATATGCGGTCATCCATATTGGCCATGGCAAACATAGCGTTCACATTACCCATGTTTTTAAGTTTATGCACCAATACGGCAAAATCATCGATGTATGAACTCGATGTTGAGGTGGCAAAGGTCACATCAATACCGTGAAAATTTTTGGTATAGGAATTCTCGATCAACTGATTAAGAAGCGACACCTGCTCGGCGTTCAATTCCTTAATCGCCATATCGGCCACCACATTCAAATTGGCGCCCCGACCGAGAAGCCAGGCGGCGGCACTGAAGTCAGATTCGGTTGTAGAAGAGAATGTCAAATTGCCGGTATCTTCATAAATGCCCAGCATCATGATAGTCGCCTCTTCCGGCGTTATGCTCAAATCGCGCTCCTGCAGCAGACGGCACATAATAGCCGTGGTAGAGCCGCAGGGTTCAATAACTTCAACTGTGCCGCGCACATCATCACTGGAAGGCGGGTGATGATCGTAAACATGAATTTCAACATCACTACTGGTGCACAACTGTGAAAGCTTGCCGATACGGCCGGCCTGACGGATATCAACCAGAATCAGCCGCGTAACACTATCGAGATCAATTTTACTCAGCTTGCGGATATCAAGCGCGTACATTGCCGAGTGCAGCAGAAAATCACGAATACTTTTCTCCTGTGCCCCGGAAAATGCCATAACAGCGTCCGGATACAGTTTAGAGGCGGCGATCATTGATGCCAGGGCATCAAAATCAGCATTAATATGAGTTGTGATCAGTTCCATTGGCTTAGCTACTCTCGCTACCCTCAGCGTGTCATTTTAGATACTGGAATCGTAGTACCCGTCACACCCGCAAAAGCCGGTGTCCATTTCTTTGGATATGCTTACAATACATGGCTACCGAGCTTTCGCCGGTATGACTAACGAACTCGTATCTAAATGCAGAAACTAAAAATAGTTCCTGCTTCAGTTAATGCCTTCTATCCCTCAACCGCGCGGATGATATTTCTTATGCAGCTTCTGAAGCGAATCCTGCGCGATGTGGGTATATATCTGCGTTGTAACGATATCAGCATGACCCAGCATAAGCTGCACTGAGCGAAGATCAGCGCCGCCTTCAAGCAAATGGGTCGCAAACGAATGCCGCAAGGTATGCGGACTAACATCTTTAGCTATCCCGGCAACAAGGCAATATTTTTTTATAAGCTTCCAAAAACCTTGCCGACTCAGGGAGCCGCCGCTACGGTTTAAAAAAACCAGCGTACTCTTGGACGCGCCTGCCAAACGCGAACGGCCGGTTTCAATATACTGGCGAACACGGGCAATAGCTTCCATGCCCAGCGGCACGATCCGTTCTTTAGAGCCCTTACCGACGACAATCACAAAACCGGCATCAAGGTTGATCGTTTTGAATTCGAGCGACAAAAGCTCGCTTACCCTGACACCGGTTGCATACAGCATCTCGAGCATGGCCTTGTCGCGCAGGCCAAGCGATGTTAGAGTATCAGGAGCGTTGAGCAAAGCCACGACTTCATCCCGACTCAGCACGCAGGGGAGTTTGCCACCGATTTTCGGGCTCTGCATATCAAAAAATGGATTCTTCTCAATCAGACGCTCGGATACAAGAAAATAAAAAAACGTTTTAATACAGGACAGCATACGAGCCAGCGACCTGGAAGACAGGCCCTGCTCCCTCTGATTGTTTAAAAAGGTCAAAAGTTCAAGCCGGGTTGCATCGGCAAATGGCCGCCCACATTTTTCATGATAATCCAGAAACCTGCTCAAATCACGGCTGTAGGACTCAACCGTATTATCGGCCAGGCGCCGTTCAACAACCATGTATTGATAAAATCGATCAAGCAGGCTGGCGTTGGACAATTCCATGGTGCGCATAACTCGCTGAATGTACCGCAAACATCGTCGTTGCGTTTGGATTCACACCTGCGGCTGCCAAAAGCATAGTTAAAGGATCATAAAGGCTCAAACTGCTGCCCGGCACGCCCGTGTTTGTTGAACCTGATACTAATCGAAAAGAGCAATGGATGTCAACGCCAACGCCCTATGCTGCGGACCTGCCCTTGTGTCAGCTTTTGAAATCTGACGCTTTAATGCCGAGTCGCTTCATGCGGTATTGAAGGGTTGATTTTTTTAAGCCCAAAACCCCGGCCGCACCTGCTGAACCACCCACCTGCCCGCCGGTCATGCGCAGCACGCGCTCAATATGATGCTTCTGGGCAGCATCAAAGGTAAGCAGGTCGTTCTCATCGTTTCCGCCCTGTACCAGCATTGAACGCACATCATCGGGGCCCACCTCGCAATTTGACTTCAGAATAACAATCCTTTCAACCAAATTTTCAAGTTCACGTATATTGCCGGGCCACGCATACTGCTGCAGCGCGTTAACAAACGAACGGCTTATGCGCGGCGAAGGTTTTTGCAACCGGGCACACGCCCGACGAACAAATGTTTCCAGCAACAACACGATATCCTCCGGACGCTCGCGCAGCGGGGGCACATGCAGCGGAAAAATATTGAGCCGATAGTACAAATCCGCCCTGAATGAATGTTCATTTACGAGCAGGCGCAAATCCTGATTAGTGGCTGCAATTATGCGCACATCACAGGAAATAGTGCGAGTACCGCCCACACGTTCAAAACGCCGGTCCTGAAGCACCTGCAGCAGCTTGGCCTGCGTGTTCAAGGGCAACTCGCTAATTTCATCAAGAAACAGCGTGCTTTTGTCTGCTAATTCAAACCGCCCTGTTTTACGATCCGCAGCCCCTGTAAAAGCGCCTTTTTCATGACCAAACAGTTCACTCTCAATCAAGGTTGGCACAAGTGCGGCACAGTTAACCTTGAACAGCGTATGGTCACCGCGGCGGCTGAGACGATGAATGGTACGGGCCAGTAAATCCTTGCCGGTACCGGTATCACCGGTCAACAGCACGGTCGCGTCAGTTGAAGCCACTGCGCGCACATCATCCATAACATGTTTCATGGCCGGACTGACAAAGACAACCTCATCTGATTCAGCATGTGAGGCGATTTCCTGCATGAGATAGTTCTTTTCTTCTGAGAGAACTTTAGTTTTGACCTCAAGAGCCTCTCGCGTCAGCATATTATCAAGGCAAATGGCAAGCTGCTGCGCGATCTTTTCAAAAAAACGAATTGCAACCTTACTCAGAGGCATCGGGCGGTCATAGGAGAGCTGCACCGACCCCAGGACGCGTTCGCGCATACTTAATGGTACACAAACAATTGAACGCAGTCCGGCATTCTGCAGATACTCATTTCCGGGCCGCTCCGGGTCATCCTGCAAATCAAAAACTATGGTTTGAGATTTTTGCATTGCCTCATACGGCACCATCCCGGGCATGACCGGCAGTTCATTATTCATAACCTCGGGTATAGAAACCCCGGAACCGGGCACAAAGTAATGCCACATAACATCACCAGTATCACGCAAAAGAATACTGATTCGGTCATAATTAAAAACAGGTGCCAGCAGTCGCGCAATTTCAGCAAAGAGACCCTCGCGGGTACGTTGATGAATAGCGGCATTGTTTATGTGCAGCAACGTGACAAGCTGTTCATGTTCACTAAGGCGCATGCGTAAGTTCTTCCCTACTGGTATATGTTTTTTTATCATTGTAGTCTACATTGCACCCCTGGCCAAGCCCAATATTCGACCCCAAAAAACCAATATTTGGCTTTACCGTGACACATACATTGCATCGAACCATAAAAGTGATGATAAATCAACAGATTTTGGATGTATTACATTGGTATGTTTCTTGAATAAGAGTATAGCAGAAACAAAACTGGGTAATTTCAAATGAAAGGAGCTCGCGTGCCAGAAAAAAATAATGAACGCCTGCTATCTGAGTTAAAAGAGCGCTACCCTGATAAATGTCTCCCTCTGCAAAGAATTTTCAAACAGATCCATCGAGGCAATCATATTTTTATCAGTACAGCCTGCGGCAAACCCCAGTACCTTGTCAAAGAACTTATCCGCTTTGTTGATGAAAACCCAAAGGCTCTGGTTGACACTGAAATTTTTCACCTCTGGACGCTTGGTGTTGCACCATTTGCCGAGGAAAAATTTAAAAGCAACTTCCGACTGAATACATTTTTTATCGGCGACAACACGCGCGATGCCGTCAATCAGGGACTGGCTGATTATACACCTGTTTTTCTCTCGCACGTGCCGGACCTGTTTAACCAGGGATTTGAGCGTATGGATGTTGCGCTGATTCAAACCTCGCTGCCTGACATGCAAGGATATGTGAGCCTTGGGGTCAGTGTTGATATTGTAAAGGCCGCCGTTGAAAAAACTAAAATTGTGATTGCACAGCTTAACCCCCAAATGCCGCGGGTACACGGTGACAGTTTTGTGCACATCCGCGATATTAATTATATTATCCCGTACGATGAACCGTTAATTGAATATCATTCCACCGTTACAGACGACATTGCTTCAAAAATAGGCAGCTATGTTGCCAGTATCGTACAAGACAAAGACACAATCCAGGTCGGCTACGGCAGCATGCCCAATGCTATTCTTGAAAGTCTTGGTGACAAAAAACACCTTGGCGTGCATACGGAACTGATCAGCGACGGAATTGTTGCACTCATGCGTTCCGGGGTTATCGATAATTCCTGCAAAAGTATTGACCGCGGCAAAACCGTAGCATCCTTTTGTATGGGTTCACAGGACACCTATGAATTTATTAACGACAACCCTGCGATTGCCTTCCGGGCTATCGACTATACCAATGACCCCCTGATTATAGCCGGGCAAAAAAACATGGTCGCTATTAACGCCGCTCTGCAAATCGATTTGACCGGGCAATCGACCTCCGAATCAATTGGCAGCACCTTTTACAGCGGCATCGGTGGACATGCGGATTTCATGCGCGGCGCGCTGCTGGCTCCCGGCGGGAAAACAATCCTGGCTTTGCGCTCTACATCAAATGATGGAAAGCACTCACGAATCGTAGCGAGGCTTGACACCGGCGCCGGCGTATCATTGACACGCGGCGATATTCAATATGTCGTCACAGAATACGGCATTGCCTATTTACACGGCAAAAACATTCGCCTGCGCGCCATGAGCCTGATTGCCATCGCGCACCCAAAATTCAGACCCGCCTTGATCTTGGAGGCCAAGGAATGCGGCTTGATTTATCAGGACCAGGCCTTCATACCGGGTGAACGCGGCAATTATCCTGAATTTCTTGAAACCCAGCGGAGCACGTCCAACGGAGAACAGCTGCTGCTGCGTCCTGTGCAGATAAGTGACGAAGCCCTGATAAAAGATTTTTTCTATTCGCTCTCGGACCAAAGCATGTACCGGCGCTTTATGTCAGTACGCACTGACATGCCGCATGAACGACTGCAGCAGTTTGTTGTCATCGATTACACGCGTGAAATGGTCATTCTGGCAATTCTTGAAGATGAAAATCATCAACAAAATATTGTCGGCATCGGGCAATACGGTATTGACGACACCAGCCTCGTGGCCGAAGTTGCCGTTGTGGTTCGCGATGAAACGCAGGACTGCGGTATCGGCAGTGAACTCCTGTCATACTTAACCATGATTGCCAAGCGCCAGGGTCTGCTGGGATTTACGGCCGAGGTGCTTGTTGAAAATAATTCTATGATGCACCTTTTTGAACAAGGTGGTTTTGATGTCGAAAAACACCGCGAAGAAGGCGCGTATGAACTTAAACTTGCATTCAAGGAAAGCTTGTAATGGATCATATTAACAACCTGTTCAACCCTAATTCAATCGCCGTGGTCGGCGCCTCACGCACTCCGGGCAAAATCGGCCACACAATAGTCAAAAATATTATCGACTGCGGATATAAGGGCAACGTGTTTCCAGTCAATCCCGCAGGCGGTGATATCTGCGGACTGCATGGATACAAGAATATTTTCGAGATAGAGGATCCAGTTGATATAGCCCTCACGGTCGTTCCGGCTAGCAAGGTGTACGACGCGGTAGTGGAATGTGCCGAAAAAGGAGTGAAATATAATCTCATCATCACATCGGGATTTTCAGAAGTCGGCAATATAGAGGAGGAAAAAAAACTTGTGCATGCGGCCCGCGACCATGGCATGCGCATTATCGGCCCCAACATCTTCGGCCTGTTTTCCGCTGACGCAAACATGAACGCTACATTCGGTCCAGCCAATATAACCCCGGGCTCTGTAGCAATTATTACCCAGAGCGGAGCGCTTGGACTGGCGATGATCGGCAAAACCGCTGTTGAAAATATTGGGCTTTCAGCCATTGTATCAGTCGGCAACAAATGCGACATTGACGAATCAGATCTGCTTGAATACTTCATACAGCAGGATCGCACAAAAGTTATCCTAATGTACATAGAAGGCATCAAGAACGGTGAACGCTTTATCCGTTCACTCAAAAAAGCCACCCGCGTTAAGCCCGTCATCGTTATTAAATCCGGACGCTCGGCACGCGGAGCTGCTGCAGCCGCCTCACATACCGGATCTCTTGCAGGAGCTGATGAAATTGTTGATGCCATTCTCAGACAGTGCGGCGCCATCAGGGCCGACAGCATAGCAGAGGCATTCAGCTGGTGTGCATATCTGGCCAATGCACCCGAGCCTGTCACGGAACAGACCGTTATTATTACCAACGGCGGAGGTGTCGGCGTTATGGCCACTGATGCCTGTGAACGCTATGACATACCGCTCTACAATGACACCGAGACGCTGCATGAAATATTTTCCCCGGTTACGCCGTCCTTCGGGTCCACCAAGAACCCAATCGACATTAGCGGAGGCGCTACAGCTCCCGAATACAGCCAGGCGCTCGACGCTGCTCTTAATCATGATAAAATAGGAGCAGCAATGGCCCTGTATTGTGAGACTGCTGTTTTTCCTGCACTTGATCTGGAACAAATGCTTGAGGACACCAACAGGCGCTTCAAAGAACATGGCCGCCCGGTGCTGTTTGCCGCAGTAGGAGGTCTGGATCTGGAACATGCGATTGGACGCCTGCGCTACAAGAACGTTCCGGTTTTTTCAGACGTTGACCAGGCGGTTGCCTGCATGGGTAAGCTTTTTGAACATTATCGTCAACGACGGACTCGCTGTGATACATTTGAAGATTGCAGTATCGACACACAGGCAATTGATGCCGTTACAGCCGAGGCACGCGCTTCAGAGCGCAGCTTTCTCTCAGCGAATGAATCACGCGAAATCATGAAAATCATCGGTGTCGGCATGCCCGCGAGTTGCGTTGTGCGCAGCCTTGATGAGGCCCTTGAGCGCTGCGGCGATATCGGATATCCGCTGGTCATGAAGGTGGTATCACCCGATATTATTCATAAAAGCGATGCCGGCGGGGTTGTGCTTGATCTGAACAACAAAGATGAAATCATTGATGCCTGGCAGGCCATCAATCAACGCTGCCAGGCCTATTTGCCGGGCGCACGAATTGACGGCATTGAACTTAACGCTATGATAGAACCGGGTATTGAAACTATTATCGGAGCACGCCGCGATCCCGTATTTGGACCGATCGCCATGTTCGGTCAAGGCGGTATCTATGTGGAAGTTATGAAGGATGTGTCCTTTCGTGCTTTGCCGCTCAATCGCCTGGAAATTCTCAGCATGATGAAGCAGACCAGGTCATATCCACTGCTGCTGGGTGTGCGCGGAGAAGCTAAAAAAGACATCGAAGGTGTTCTTGATACCATTATCAGAGTCGGCGCGCTTGTTCGGGCCTGTGATTATATCTCGGATATCGAAGTCAACCCCCTCGTGGTATTTGAAGAAAACGCCGGAGTCAAAGCACTTGATGTGCGCATATTACTTGCAACTCAAAGAAAGGAATAGCCATGAATTCGCTTATTATCGCATCGCTTCGCGCCAACGCCGGAAAGACCAGCCTCATTGTCGGTCTGGCAGAACATCTGGGTAGGCCTGTCGGCTACATGAAACCGTTTGGCGACCGACTGCTGTACAGCAAAAAAAGACTATGGGATTATGATGCTGCCCTGATGTCGAATCTGTACGCAATTGACCGCAATCCCGAGAACATGAGCATCGGCTTTGATCATGCCAAAATACGCTACATGTACACTGGCGATACCCTTCGTGCCCAACTTGAACACATGGCAGAAATCATGGGCCGCGACAAGGATATGCTGCTGATTGAATGCGGACGATCAATTTCCTATGGCAGCGGCGTACACCTCGATCCGCTTTCAATCGCCCGCGCCCTCAAAACTCCGCTTGTAATCGTAGCCTCTGGCAGCGACGAAGATATCCTTGACGATATCCTTTTCCTGCGCAGACAGGTCGACCTTACCGGGGTTGAGATTGCCGGGTTTATCATTAACGGCGTCAATGCGATTGATTCCTTTAAAGAGCTGTACCTGCCAGAGATAGAAAAAGAAGTAAAGGTTCTGGGTGTCGTTCCGCATTGCGTTGAACTTGGCTACTACAGCCTGCGTTTTCTGGCTGACAGGCTGTTTGCCAAAGTACTGACCTGTGAACGCAATCTGGGAAGGGTTGTAAAACATGTTTTTATAGGCGCTATGGCAGGAGATACAGCCCTGCAGAAACCGTTTTTCCGTAAAAGTGACAAATTAATCATAACCGGTGGTGATCGCACCGATATGATTCTGGCTGCAATCGAGAGCGATTCCGCCGGTATCCTGCTCACCAACAACATTCTGCCTCCGGCCAATATTCTTGCACGTGTTGAGGAAAGCGGTATACCGATGCTGCTGGCCAACACGGAAACCAATGAAGCGGCGCGCCGAATTGCCGGTCTTCAACCGTTGCTTACAATAGACGATCGACCTCGCATTGAACTGCTGCGTGATCTCGTCAGCTCGCATATTGATGTTGCTGCGTTAACGAAATGAGCGCAATGTTTCAGCACCGGACGCATCTCATAAGCGATCGATGATCTGCCTTTAGAGCTACAGCATAGTAGCATTAACACTATGCTCAGAATTGATGAGGTGTGAGGGTGCTGGATTCTGGCACAGTATCTTTAAAATGGGGAGTTGTAATAGTATTGCTGATAATCAGAAATGGTAAGTGATGATAGTTTTAATGAATTAAGCACCCAATAATACCATTTCAATCCTTGATAGCAGGGAACTCTGTTCCATCCTTACTATGAGATATTGGTACATAGAATGAAGCATACCGGTCTTACGAAAAAAGAAAAAAATCTCTTTGGAAAGTGCGGTATATTCTGTGGTTCTTGTATGATTCATTTAGGATTTCATGCACACCATGCTCAGCAGTTACGAAAAGGGCTTGCTGAGAACAATTTTCCCGACATTGCTCATCTTAAAACTTCAAAAGACAAATACTGTGCTTTTCAGGAAGTGCTGAATTCGTTCTGTGATGAAAAGTGCGCTGGATGCGGTGCTAAAAAGAAATTGCTGGATTGCCCTATTCATAAATGTTGTATCGAAAAAGAATGCTTTACCTGTGCTGACTGCAATGAATTTAAAGAAAAGATTTTAAAGGGCACGTGGTGTTCTAATCCTGTATTTCGCCTGGTTGCTAAACGATATAATAACTGGAACCTTGAAAATCTTAAAAAAATACATGCTCTCGGGTATGAAAAGTTTTTTGTACACATGCAGAAAGCTGTTTCAAAAGGTTTTTGCAATAACGAAATAATTTCAAAAAAGCCCGTCTTTGAAAAACTTAAAATACCAAAAAGCAATTAACAGACATTAAGGTGAATGCCTTCAGGAGGAATTATGAATACCCCTGACAACTCGACATTCAACTTTTTCCCAGGGTTTAAACCAATCCGGATTCCAACAACAGGCGCTGTTATTAATGGCGTGATGGGCGGCAACGGTCCACCGCTGCTGCTTCTGCATGGCTGGCCACAGTCCCATGTGGAGTGGTATCGTGTAGCGCCGATGCTGGCCAAGCAATTTACCGTCATTGCAACTGATCTGCGGGGGTATGGTGACAGCAGCATCCCTGCGGATGGCAACAACCATGAGGGGTATTCCAAAAGGGAAATGGCACGTGATCAGATCGAAGTAATGCGGAGTCTCGGGTTTGATCGTTTTGCCCTTGCAGGGCATGACCGCGGCGCACGAGTCGGGCAGCGCATGGCCTTTGATTATCCGGATACAGTAACAAAGCTCGCACTGATAGATGTTATTCCAACATATACAGTATACACCCATCTGACCAAAGAATTTGCAACTGTGTACTACCATTGGTTTCTTCTGGTCCAGCCATCGCCGCTGCCTGAAACTATTCTTGGCAGCAGTGCGGAGTTTTTTCTTCGCACTTGGGCCTTTAACGGTTTAATTCCAGATGTGATCACCCCGGAAACTTTTGCTGAATATCTTCGATGTTTTAAAAATCCTGCAACGCTCCACGCCATGTGTGAGGATTACCGCGCCGGTGCAACGATTGACCTTGAGCATGAAAAAAACGATCTTGAGAAGAAAATTCAATGTCCAGTTTTGGTTCTCTGGGGAAGTAAAGGCGCTATGGGGCTTCTTTACGATGTGCTGGCCGCATGGCAGGAAAAGGCCCTAACTGTGCGCGGCAAGGCATTTGACGGCGGACACTGGCTACCCGAGCAATTCCCTGAAGACGTTTCCGCTGAGCTTATATCATTTTTCAAATAGAGCATTGATCAACTTTTTCGAGAGGATATACGGAAAGCATCAGAATTTTTTGCTTGTTCTGTAGCCGTATGAAGATGAAGCGGTTGTTGATTTTATTCATCAGTCGTTTTTGTCATTATTACAATATTTTATATCAATGGATACTACGGCAAGGCTCACAGAAATACATACAGCAGCTACCAGTCCATTAATCCGAGAGATGTAGCTTTCAATGCAATCGTGCGAATTGAACCGTTCTCATTGCGGGGCAGGCTCCGGCACCATTGAATCGAAGCGGGGGCACTATCCGATGAAAGATTTTCGGCAACAGACCCGATAATATCGCGTTCAAGCAAAACGCCTTCTTCATAGCCTGCTTTCAGCACAATAAATGCCTTGATGTGTTTCGAACCATCCGATGCGGCAATCCTGACGACTGCGGCCTCGGCAACAGCGGGATGCCGCAGCAGCATAGATTCAATTTCACTGATTCCAATCTTACCGGCCGATGTTATAACGACATCATCAGCGTTCCCCTGGTAAAACAGGTATCCATCCAAATCAATAAAAACTACATCTCCGGTCATAAACCATGGTGGATTAAAAAGATACGTTGTCTCGAAATTAGCGCGCCCCCAGATCCCTCTGGCTGCTGCGGGCCATCCCTGTTTGAGTACCAGACGACCCATTTCAAAAAAAGACGTTTCACTGTCAGCATCATCGAGTATGGCGGCGGTTATGCCGGGAACCGGTTTGCCAAGATAGCCCGGTTTGATCGGCAGGCATGGAAAGTTCGCAATAGTTATCATACCAGTTTCAGCTGACCACCATGTGTCGTACACCGGCAATTTCAGCACAGCCTTGACTGCAAAGATTGCATCCGATGTTAAGGGTTCAAGTACGCTGAGCAGATGACGCAGCCTGGACAGATCATATTTTTCAACCAGTTCAGCTCCGGCATCGGGCACCAGTTTATAGACTGAAGGAATCGTATAAAGCACTGAAACCCTGTTCTCTGTGAGAACTTCATAGAGTTGCTCTGCCGTTTCAATGCCGTCGCAAATAACACTCTCTACACCGCACAACCAGGGCGCAAAGGCACTGTACACGATATTCATAAACCAACCCGGCCGGCCATGAGTAAGCACAATATCGTTATCCCTGATGTCGAGCACCCAGCGTGCCGTCATCAGGTATCCCTTCATGGCCGCGTGCACATGCACAAGACCAACCGGGGCGCCATCGTTTCCAGACGTATAGACAATCAAAAAAGGAGTCTCAGGATCAAGCCAGACAGGTTCAAAGCAATCAGACGCAGAAGACATCTCTTCGTTCCAGAATCTGCACTGGTCTGGAGTGATCCCCTGATGGTCTCCTGCGATAATTACATGCTCAACATCTGGTAATTCCTGCAATGGGATACGATCAAGCCGAACACTGTCCGTCACGACAACTTTTGGCCGGGCATCATGCATTCTGCTTTTGACAGCCCCGGTCATATAATCACTGTAGAGCGGTACAATGATTGCCCCTATTTTTGCGCACCCGACCATGGCGATATACAGCTCAGGTATTTCAGTAAGGTACAGGCATACCCTGTCGGATTTGCCAACGCCGAGCCGGGTCAAGACATTGGCGAAGCGATTGGATAGATCCCGCATCTGACGATAGGTGATCGCAACCCTGTTTGCGGGATGCGCATATGTCAGGCAATTGCGATCAGCCGTGTCAGGGTGACAGGCATGGCGGTCAATAGCTTCATGGGCTATATTGAGCCGGCCGGTCTCATGCCATGTAAAATAATGGTCGGTATCCTGCCATGTAAAATTTTTACATGCGCCGGTATAGTCACGCAGGTTGGGATCAGATATGTGCGGCTGAATACTCTTGTCAAGCATCGTTTACAAGCATTTCCAGTATGGTTTTAAAAAGAATCGCGCGGATTCAATCACCTCCGCTACATGAGAACTGGGTCCAGACATATTCCGGTATTTCTCGCCCGCGGATGCAGAAAGACCACTGCGCATTGTTTCGAGAACAGAGCCGACTGATAGTCGCAGTGCGCCCAGATCATAACCGCCCTCAAGCACAAATACTGCCCTGCTGCTGCAGCACTCATCAGCAGCACGCATGACGACATCTGCAAGAAATGCAAAACCATCCTCGGAAACAAGCATACCGCCGATAGGATCATCTCGATGTGCGTCGAACCCGGCAGACACCAGGATGAGTTCGGGCGCATATTCCCGCACAACGGGCATCAATATAGTGCTAAAAATCTGCGCATAATCAAAATCCGTTGCGCGGGCCGCAAGAGGAATATTGATTGTATAGCCCTGCCCTTCTCCCAAACCGATTTCACTATCCGCACCGGTTCCCGGAAAAAAAGGATAGCGGTGGGTTGAAAAAAGTAAAACGTCTGAAGTACCTTCGAAGGTATGTTGTGTACCGTTGGGGTGGTGCACATCCCAGTCAACAATGAGTACGCGCTGCAAACCATGTTTTCTGCGGGCATATTCAGCAGCAATGGCAACATTGTTGAACAGGCAAAAACCCATCTGACTGTTATGTTCGGCATGGTGGCCCGGCGGGCGTACGCAGGCAAAAACAGCATCAAGACCACCGGCCATAACCTCATCAACTGCCTGCATGCAGCCGCCGGCTGCTAAAAATGCTGCCGCGCAGGAGTGCTTGCTCGTAACCGTATCAGGATCAAGATAGCGAAGGGTTTCACCGGCTGTGTCGAGAATTTTTTCTATGTACCGTTCTGTATGAACCGCACAAAGCTCATCAAGGCTGGCATATCGAGCGGGTACGTTCTGCAAGGTTCGGCTCAGTCCGCTTGCATTAAGCATGGAATAAATTGTTTCCAGGCGTCGGGGGTTCTCCATATGATGCAGACCGGTTCGATGCGCTAAAAACCTTTCATCCCGCACCAATCCGATTCGCCGCATAATTATTTGTTCCCCTTGTGCATGTTTCCAAACCACGACTTGAAAACATTAATTGCAAGCATTCAACGCACGTCGTTTTCTGCTCTCAAAATGTCCCTGGCTATGAGATATCCTATTTCATTATGCGCACGCAACAGGTCTCACCGGGCTCAATCTCAATTTCAATACCAATTCTTCTTGCAAATGCCTTCCAGAGGGGAATGCACCACTTATCGCAGACATCTTCCCAAGTAAGATCTATTGTTCCGAGCACGCTCACGATCTCGAGCATTTCTTTATAGGGGCATTGGCAACGGCGCTCACAGTCAAGGGTTTCGATCTTTTCAAACAACTGATAATTGCATGAGTTGCCTTCATACATACCGTACAGAGCGCGATCAATTCCTTTTTCCGGTATCCAACCGCCGATCATCTCAAGAATCGGATTAATGACTGCGGCCTCATGCTCTGCATGCTCCTGCCAAAGATTATTTTTAACGGCAAAATCAAGGTTGGTGAGGTGGCACTTGACCAGCGCATCGTTAAACTTGTGGGGATAGGGAGTATTGTCGGTATAGGTCTGAAACAACATCTGTAGTGCCGGTGTAACATCGGCGGACTCTGCGGAAAAATCAAAGCGGATACCTGGCATGAAAATCTCCTCTAAAAAAATTAGTCGTTCACGTCATGAGTCTTCTTTACCGCATGCCCTCCGAATTGGTTACGCAGGGCAGCAAGAATCTTCTTTGAAAAATCGGCATTGCCGCGGGAAGCAAAGCGTTCAAAAAGCGATTGGGCTATCACCGGAGCCGGGGTGCCGGACTCAATGGCCTGCATGACCGTCCAGCGCCCTTCACCAGAATCATCAACAAATGGCTCCAGCCCCTGAAGAGTATCATCGCCTGCAAAAGCTGATTCAAGCAATTCCAGCAGCCAGGAACGAATAACACTGCCCTGATTCCACAAACCGGCAATTTCATTAAATTTCATATGCTCACGATACGGTGAGCTATCAAGCAGGGCAAACCCTTCTGCATAGGCCTGCATCATGGCGTATTCAATACCGTTATGAATCATCTTGGTAAAATGCCCGGCACCGCACGGGCCGCAGTACAGATACCCCTTTTCAGGAGCCAGAGTTTTGAGCACCGGTTCAATCTGCTCAAACACATCGCGCTCCCCGCCAACCATAGTACAGTAGCCATTCTTCAGGCCCCAGATCCCTCCGGATACGCCAGCATCAAGATAGTGAATATTTTTTTTCTGCAGGATGCCACGGTTTACTTCATCATCCTTAAATGAGCTGTTACTGCCGTCAACCATAATATCTCCGGCAGAAAGCAACCCGGCAAACATCTCTATATGTTCACGGGTTGTCTGTCCGCTGGGCAGCATCAGCCACACGAGCCGGGGTGAATCAAGCATAGCTATAAGCTCTGCCGGGGTCTCGGCCGCGTGCGCGCCCTTTGTAGCGAGTTCATGCGCCTTTTCAACAGTGCGGTTGTAGCAGCAGACATCATGGCCGCCCTGAATCAGACGCAGAGCCATGTTCATGCCCATTCTTCCCAATCCGACGATACCTATCTGCATTGCTATTACCCCTCTAGGTTAGCCGTCACGGAGGCGTTATCAGGCACGGTGGCATTATCCAACGCGGAGGCGTTATCAGGCACGGTGGCATTATCCAACGCGGTGGCGTTATCCAGCTCAACAGCTGAGTGCGGTTTTTGATGATCCTTGTGATGCTCACGCTGCGGCTCTGGCTCCAATACTGCAAAGATTGGCCGCTGTTTTTTTATTACCTTGTCAAACTTCTTGATCTTCTTGAAACCGTATATACGAGTAAGGACTTCACCCTCGCGATCGACGATAAGGGTTGTCGGCAGCATGTACACCTTATTATCCCTGGCGATTGACAGGGCGTTGATAATATAGGGGGGCGTAATGGCTTGCCGACCGACAAACCCCCGCTGCAATTCAGGATCAACTGCCATATCGATGTCGAGAAGAAGAATCCGAACATCACTATTCTTATAGCGCTCATTTAACACATTCATTACGGGCAACAGTTCAACGCAAGGCTTACAATAAATTGAACCAAACACCATCACAAGTATCTTGCCGCGCATTTCAGCAGTGTTGATTTCCTGATTATCGATAAAACTGAAAGCCGTAAAATCTTTCAGTTCCTCAACAGAGCTTGATGCACTCAATCCAGGCGCACACACTACCAGCATACACACTACAATACATTGAACTATCAATACGGGTCGGTAAAATTTAAAGCGCATATCTTCCTTTATGAGCTGTTACTGCGTACAGCCCTGAACATTCAAGCCATGCTGACTGCACAGCACATCACCATCAAGAACTATGTACAAACCGCCGGTTGGGCATCCCTTAAGACCGTTTTCTGTAACAAGCTTATGAAGCGAGCTGTCATCAAAAACAAAATCAGGGTTTTTCGTGCTTGTCTCAACAAGTTTCTTCACCTTACATATAACCGAAAAACAGGCATTTTTCCAGTGAGCCTCACGAAAACGATACTCATAGAAATCCTTAAAATGCTCCTTGGCCATGTCCATAGACTCAAACACCATGCTTGAAGACATGGTTGCCGTTGTAACCGCGTCAACCTCGGGATTAAATTCAAAGGACTCAAAAATGCTACGGCCAACAAGATTATTCCTTACCTTGGCGATATCCTCATCGGTCCAGGGAACATTTCCGTACTTGGTAATCTCAAGCGGGAAAAAATCGGTTACTGTTCCGTCGCGGTCAAATATATACACAAAGTGAGTGTCATGACAGACATCACACATGGTAATGTCTGATTCAAGCCGCGCAAAGAAGAATACGCCGCTGCCCTGCGGGGCAACCGTAATCACATACAGGTCCTGCCTGTTTTCCAGCGTCAGGTTCTCAATCTCAACAACTGCGTGTCCGGCTGCGACAATATGCTGCCCTATCAAATCCTGTATTTCGCCGGAACTCATCTTGGGTTCCGATTTATATTCGCGACCCTCAATAAGCTGCTCTACTGCGACCTGAGTCATTGACTCACCGCGGTAAATAATACGACCGTATTCGTTTACGCACAGCACACCGGGCTGATCAGCAAATCCCAGCAACTCGCGTGCTTTATTACCTTTATCACGAGCATGCACGAGCGATTCAGGTATGTCAGGCGCATCAAATTTTTTATCAGCAGGCGCAAAAATAAATATTTTAGAGGAATTTTCCTCGGCGATATCTTCAAGCACATCAAGCTGCGCTGCCATATTGCGGAGATCCTGTTCAACGGTGCATACGCGTGATGAGGCGAAATACATCATATAGGGCTCACCGACAAGCTTCTCTGTTTTTAAGGTTTTCCAACCAACCTTAAATTTGAACGGAGCAATTTTATTACCGGGCTGAATGCCCAACAGGCTGCTGCGCAATATATGTCGCAAGCTGTCAAGATAGCGCTCGGGTGATGAAACACCGCCGGCATGATAATCGACAATGAAGCCCATTTCATCCCGATACACAACATAGGTATGCGGCGTTCCGCGGATATTACCGGTACTGTTGAACAGCACCTTATCCACATCGCTGAGAATAGGATACTGGGCACCAAACTCAGCTTTAAAGTTTTCAATCTCCTCAACAGAATTGCCAACCGCCAAACCCAGCAGACACACCCTGTCTTTCAAATCAGGATCAGCCTCAATGGCCTGCTTGAGTTTGTTAAAAATAGGCACCTGCAACCTGCATGTATGACAATACACATTTAAAAACTCGACGATAACAACATCATACGGAATAGCAGCAAGCTGAATATCTTCAGTATCCGGAATATTAAGATAGGCACTCTCTTGCTTATCCAGGGTATTAGCGACAATAAAATCCGGAAATGGGTCGCCGACATTCAAGGCATACGCCGGGCTAAAACAGGTGAGAACAAGGAAAGTGAGAACGAGATACAAGACGTGTGCAGGTTTCATAGTGTGCTCCGTAGTTTATTAGGACATCATCCGCAAAACAGAGGTTAAACACAGTGAAATCATAGGGAAAAAAACAGTTGCGGTCAACGTCTTTATTCATAATGCAACCTATGAACCACTCTTATATATGCTATTAATAACAAATCATTAGGACTTGAAAATATAACTATTTAAGATAGTATGACTATACTATTTAAAGCAGCATGGAGCCAAGCCATGAAAATAACAAAACAAAACACTACCGGGAATCTTACACGACGAGAAATGCTAAGCCTGCTTGCTTTGGCAGGAGGAGGATTACTGATCGGGTGCGGAATTAATCCGGTTACCGGTCAAAGCCAACTTTTCCTGATGAGCCCAGAACAGGAGCTTGCCATTGACAAGCAGCATGCCCCTGACCAGATATCTCAGGACTATGGCCTGATTCAGAACAATGCACTGCAAAACTATGTGCATGGCGTTGGCAGCAAACTGGGGAAATTCTCGCATAGACCGGAAATGCCCTACGACGTCAATGCGCTCAATGCCAACTACATTAATGCATATGCATTTCCCGGCGGCACAATCGGTGTAACGCGCGGCATTTTGCTCTCCATTGAAAATGAGGCGGAACTTGCGGCCCTACTGGGTCATGAAATCGGACATATCAGCGCGCGGCACACTTCATCACGCATGTCAAAGCAGACCCTGACCGGAATTGCAGTGGCCGGGCTTGGCATATTGCTGGCAACCCAGGTTGACTCTGACAGTATGGCCCTGGCCCTTGGTCTTGGCGGGATTGCTGCAGGACTCGTTCTGGCAAATTACAGCCGCGATGATGAACGCCAGGCTGATGCACTTGGTTTGGAATATATGGTCAAGGCAGGATACAACCCGAAAGGCATGGTTGGACTCATGGACATGCTACGCGGTCTTGGCAAAAAAGAACCCGACATGATTGAGCAAATGTTTTCAAGTCACCCCATGAGTACAGAGCGCTACAACACCACCGTGCATCAAGCTAACACCCGCTATGCGAGCTATGCGTCAGATCCAGTCTATCGCCAGCGCTACATGGACTCAACTGCACGCCTGCGCCGCCTTAAGCCGGCCATTGATAAACAAACTGATGCCGAGACTGCTCTCATGGCAAAGAAATACACCGAAGGTGAGGCCCTGCTCAAACAGGCCCTCAAGCTGGCCCCGCGCGACTATACCGGTTTAGTGTTGATGGCCAAGGCCAATATCATGCAGGAAAAATTTGAGGAATCAATTCCATATCTTGATAAGGCAATTGATGTCTACCCCGAAGAGGCTCAGGCAGGTCAGTTGCGCGGTGTGGTTGAATCAAAACTTGGCAACAAGCAGGCAGCGCTTGATCACCTGTATGCCTGCGCCAAGGCTGCGCCGCACAATCGCAACACAGCACGGTGCATCGCCATACTGGAAGCGACCGGGTAATGAATGGACGCGCTTCTACCCTTCCGCCGTTTTTATCCTCTGTTCATACGGCCATGCGGAAGCATGACTTTCAAAGACGCAGGTCTACCATTACGGATGAAAGACCCGGCAATTTTTTGCCGCGTTTCTCTCAAGACGATGGCTATGTGCTTATTCTTTACAATCAGTATTTTCGAGTTGACTCATATCGGCACCTGTTGATTCCATGATGCCTCTCATTACAGCCTCAGTAGATTGAAACTGTATATACATAATTCTAACTCTATTTTCTTCCTGGACTAAATGAACAATAAATTGTTTGTTTTCTATTTTCCAAAGAGCCTGAAACAATTTTTGATATAGGTTCTGACTCTCGTACTTCTCATACAATTTATTTAAAGATTTTCTTGCCTGTTGAAAAGTTATTTTTTCCGGATAAAAGACAGTGGACGCATTGTATCTGCCACACTTTATATCAGCTGTTACGATAGAAGGTTCAATTTCATCGGATTTCTTATCATAAAGAAGCTTGACTGTATTCGAGGTGGGTTGACCAAGAAACTCTGGATTTAAAAGTTGAATATCTTTTGCTTGTACAACTGATGCAAAAAAAATAATTATGAAAACTATAAGTAGTTTTTTCATTATTACCTTTCACATAACTTTACGTGAACAATAGGGGACGTTGTTGACATGGCGGAAAAATTAAAACAATCTTAAAGGAAATAATTCCGACTAGGAAAGCCCCCCCCCCCCATTTATCCTCAGTTTTAAACGCGTCGATTCTCAAGCGACAGGTTAGGTTAATTGCTGCCTTTATCTTCAGCATAAGTAAAAAGCAGGCTTGGCCTCATTACTTTTTTCCCAGGATCCTCTGCATTTTAACAGACCGGATGCATCCCAAATATGCAGAATTATTTTTGCATAAATTCACGGATATATGTTGCAAGCAATTCCGGCTTCTCTAGTGTGAACCAGTGTGAGACATCGGGCACACGAACAATGCGAATGTTTGAAACATATTCTTCTATCCCGGTGAGACTATTCGGCATGCGGTATTTTTCCTTTTCACAATAAAGAAGTAGTGTAGGTACATCCACATGAAGCTCTTGCGGATCGAGGTCTTCGATTAAATTGCTGCCCCCCGGATGCCCTTTGCCGTCTGGTGGACCCTCCTGCGAAGCCCGATAATAATTTAACCCTCCGGTAAGTGCGCCGGGTTGTCGCCAGGCTGCCACCCATTCCTCTGCCGCCGTTTTGCTTAATGCCCCCTTTGCATGTAATGCATCTAATATTTCCGTCCTGAGCCATTCAAAATCATTGTCAGTCAGCATTTTTTCAGCTTCCGGGCTGCGCAGTTGCAGCATATACTGGCTGGCTGCCTGCTGGTCAGGATCGGTTTGAAGGACTTTGTCAAACAATGCCGGGTGTGTTGCATTGATAGTAATAAATTTTTTAACGTATTCAGCATGTCGCAAAACAAAAGACCAGGCGACCTGCGCACCCCAATCCTGTGCTACGAGAAAAACATTTTCAACCCCAAGGTGCTGTATCAGTTGACGAATATCTTCAACAAGATAACGAATATGATATTTTTTCAGTTCGGCCGGCTTGTCAGTAAGGTTGTAGCCACGCATGTCCGGAGCAATACAACGGAATTCTTTTTGAAATGCTTCGAGATGGTTTTTCCAAACGCCCCAATACTCAGGAAACCCGTGCAGGAATAACAGCACCGGTCCGGAACCTGCAGCGGCATAATGCATGCGTATTTCATTTATATCTGCATAGTGATGGGTAATCATATTGCTCGCCTTTCTATTATCAACCAATGACAAAATCATCGACGGCTGAACACCGGATCATTGCAATGAATTATTAAGTAAAAATAAATCTATCCCCTTTATGTTCGCCTGAGTTTACTACCCGCGCCCGCTTTTAAAATCATTAATCTCACGTTCAAGTCGTTCCGCCTTCTCGAAGGCAGCGTCTGATTCCAGGCTGTCCATCAGTGTGACTATGTCACGTTCAATCTGATCAATCTCGTTCATGTCATCTGCTACTATGTCAATATTACCTATGCCGCCAACCCCGGCAGAGCGCTGGGCTTGCGTGACCATCCTTCGGGCCTGATGGAAACTATCTGCCAGGCTTTTCACTTCCTGTTCTTCCTCGGACAGCGAGGAGCCGGGAACGAGCGAGAACTCTCCCGTAGTAAAATAATTGTAACCAACAAGCCCTACTGCCACAATAATAATAACCAATATAATTTTTGTCATGACGGTCTTCCTCTCTTTGCAATTATTTTCCCTATAGTTGATAGTTTTATAGGCTCCAATAGTCATGAAGGCAAAACAAGTCGTTGCCTTTCAGGTTAAGCTTATGCCCAACAGTGCCCTTTGTCAGGACGTTAAGATTAGTAGCTCCAACCTTATCCATAAACTGAATGTAGTCCCGGTAATTCGCAATGCCCTTTGCTGCATCATAAAGAAATGTTTTAAAAACAAGAACGTAGAGCACATGAACATCTGCCTTGGCAGCCAAAGTACCTGCCGTAGCGTAAAGCAACTTATACCGAACCTCAAAAATAGTCGGGTCAGGCTTTGTGAAGTGAAGTGCCAGCAGTTGCTCTATGCGTTCAGGAGCATTGGTCGATATACCGACTATTTGCCTTGCTTTTGCAGCAAGGTAAGAATTAAGGGTCAATTCACCGAATGATTCGTCTACCTTTGCCACAATGCCAACAAAAAGACTTTTCCCGGAATGAGTATGCCCAAACACACCTAAATCATGAACACTACCTTGACCATACTGATCGAACCTGAGTTCATATTCCAGGATTGCGCGTTCCAACTCAACACTGTATCCAAGAGCGTCAGAAACTCGTCGCTGAATGGTGTCACCACCATTGTGATTGAGCATGAACTCCGCCAATGAATAGGAACTTCGACCTTTCTGCCACTGGTGGCTTTGCCGGGAATTCTCATAGAAATCAGCCCATTCTTCGAATGAGTTGATTTCTTTTCCTGATGAATCTTCTATCCGCATTTTACTATTTTATCCGATTTGTAATCCTATACATGGAAAGCATAGGGTACATTAGAGAATGTTGTTGGCTTAGCAAAAAAATAAAAAACAATCTTCCTGAAAATAATTGCATCCAGAAAAGAACATTTCATCTTGTCTCTTAAACATCCATCCCTTCAGCATAATGCTCATAATGGTCTGCAATCAGAGGCAGGTCTTCCACTGCTTGCACAAGACAGTCATAGGGGAAACTCATGGTCAGCTCATCGTCTGACATCTTGGTGAATTTTCTCCAGGCCACATCACTGTAGGTAAAAACCGGTTTTTTTACAGTAAATGGATACTGGATCGTAACATTGCACCCGCCAATACTCCCAAATCCTTTTATGAGTTCTCCGGACCGGTAGGTATAGGCCCGGCTCAAGATATCGGCTGTTCTCGAATTACAAAACAGAATCACAACATCGGGGTCTTCAATGTCTTTTAAAAGACCGATTTGCAAGGCCTTGTTGCTCTCTTGTGGAGCGGGAATATCTTTTGAAACTTCTTTGCGGATCTTCATGGCAGTATCAATATCAACATAGTCCTTTGTCATGGAAAGATGCATTTCAACAACTTTCCTGGTCTGTTCTTCGCTCAAAGGTTTCAGGACCCCGGTTGCAATAACCCCACCGGTACAGTAAACATTTTTGGTCTGAACATAAAAAGTCTTCCCGGTTTCAATCACCTCACCAATCTGGGTACATGTTCCGGGAAAGGCCTTGTCCTCATATGGCGATATGTTTTCAGGGATATCCTTCCATGCTTTTACGGCAACCAGTGGTTTTTGGAGTTTAAGTATGTCCTGAATCGTTGTAATGATTTTTTCGTGCATAATAAAACTTCCTTTTGGGATCAGTTTTTACGCGACGCAGGTAAAAGGTGCCTTGCTGTTTTCTTTATTTTTGCAAAGAATGAAGCCCTGCCCCGTTGCTTGCTCAATGCCCCCCGCACACTACGTTCGGGAAACACGCTGACAGGGATCCTGGCAATAGTAGTTCTTCAAAACTCGATACAGGTCCGGAGCGTGCTTAATCATGAGCCGCGGCTGATCGAAGAATTGCTCAGTCGCAACAGCGAAAAATTCTGCTTCGTTAGTTGCTGCGTAGGAATCGAGAAACGATTTTTTACCCTTTTCAGTGCGGTTTTTGAGACGGAGATATTCATCCGAACATGTTTGAACCCAGTCACGGTATTCAGCCCGATCTTTCAAAGGGGGCGTTCCGTCAGCCGAGCCATCCAGCATGTCAAGTTTATGGGCGAATTCGTGATAAATAACATTGTGGCCCGATTTTGGGTGGCAGCCTCCGCGCAGGGCTGCATCCCATATAATAATTACCGGGCCTCGCTGAAATGCCTGCCCGATAATGGGTTGTGCAGGGCCAACTGGCGCTAGTGTATTTTCAAAAAAACCGGACGTGCGTGTAGGCGGAACAACAGTGGAGGGATACACGATGATGGATTTGACATTTTTATAGTAGTTATGGGGCAGGCCCAGAAGAAGCAAACAGGCTTGAGCGGAGATCGTGATGCGGATCTCGTCGGTAAGTTCCAGCCCACCGGCTCCTTCCCAATATTTTTCAGCTATAAAGACCTGGATCAAGGCACGCAGATGAGCACGTTCTGCATCTTCCAGAAAACAGTAATGGCCAACATTACGGCGAATTATGTCATCCCATAATGAGGGGAAAGGAGCGCGTGTTAGCTTCTTTCGGCGACGATTGATAAACCAGCGAAACATTGAGCTCTCCTGGTAGTGTTTTACTAGAACTCTTCCCTTTATTTTATGAGATTGCCCAACTGTTTTGTTTAACTTTGAATAGCATTACTCGCATGTGCGCATGTTAGATATCAGTATCAGTTGATGTTTCCTCAGATGTATCCTCAGAACCCTCTGCTGGAGGCTGTTCGCCCTGAGTTTCAGCAGCACGTTTAGCCAATTTTTTATTACGCTTTTCTTCTTTTTTCTTCTTTTTCGCTAACTCTTTTTTCCGTTTTTCAAATGAAAAATTAGGTTTTGCCATGTATAGTCTCTTCCTCAAATTAAAATGTTTATGTTGTTAATATTTGTGCATAATAACACTTGAGCTAGCTTGGTCTGAACCCTTATATTTACATAATCCGGATGCAGATACAAGAGCCAAGGAATATATAGCCCGTCTTACGCCACTGTATTCCTCAAGGTTCCTATCCGCTCGATTTCAATCACTATTTCATCACCCTTCTTCATTGGGCCAATACCACTGGGAGTACCGGTCAAAACAATATCATCCTTATTCAGAGTCATAATGTGTGAAATGAAATCAACGATCTCTTGTACACTGAAAATCATATCAGACGTATTCGAATCCTGGACAATTTTTCCGTTTAAGAATGCTTTAATACCTAAATTGTTCGCATCATCTACCCGGACGATTTCCGGACCTAGAGGACAAAATGTATCAAATGACTTTGCGCGAGTCCATTGTCCATCTTTCTGCTGAAGATCACGGGCCGTAACATCGTTGGCACACGTAAAACCCGCAATTGTACCGCCCTCTCCCATTACGATTGCCAGCTCAGCCTCATAGTCGATCCGCTGCGACATCGCAGGATATTTAATCTCATCACCATCGTTAATAATCGAAGATGTCGGCTTCATAAACAAAACTGGCTCTTGCGGTAATTCGTGGCCCATTTCAACCGCATGTTTTTTGTAGTTAAGACCTACACATACTATTTTTGTTGGATTGATGTTCATGCTCTAACGTGCCTCTTCCTTCTTATTTATTTACAAGTGATTTAAAATAAGCAGGGCTGGGTGTCTCAAAAGTCATTTTTTCTTTTGTATCGGGATGCACTATGGATAGAGAAGCCGCATGAAGTGCAAGTCCCTTAATGCCTTTGTCATTTTCCCCATACTTTTTATCTCCAACTATAGGAAAACCTTTTTCCGCAAAATGGACCCTGATCTGATTCTTCTTGCCTGTCAGCAGGTCTATTTCAAGCAGACTAAACTTCTTTGATTCTTTTATAACTTTAAACCCGGTCTTGGCTAGCTTACCTTTTTCAGGGTCATTAACAGAATACATTTTATGGGCACAATTTTCTGCAAGATATGAGGTGATTACCCCTTGCTTCTCAGGTAATGATCCATGAACTACGGCAAAGTACTTTTTTATAAATCCATGCCACTCGTCCTGAAGAAAACGTTTGGCATTTTCATTTTTAGCAAAAATAATAACACCCGAAGTATCTCTATCTAAACGGTGTACGATAAATATCCGGTTTCTTGATTTATGATTCCCTTTTTTTACGTACATATTTAATAGAAAATGCGCTGTCTTTTCCCGGACTTTCGCAGTGCCCACTGTTAAAAGGCCACTTGTTTTATCCACAACCAGAATAGCATTATCTTCATAGAGGATAGAAAGCCCCTTGGGATGAAATCTTTTTGGAGAAGGTTTAAATTTCGGCATAATGTTTTTTGTAGTTACTACCTACACATCCTATCTTTGTTGGATTGATGATCATACTCTAACTTCCCTATTGTTCTTCTGGTACCCGCTACGTTTTTTATGTTTGTCAGTTATTCTGAACTCCAGACATATTTTCAGCCTGAGCCAGCTGAGAATCTAACTGCTTATCTATTGGAATAATTTTAAATATAACAATAGCCACTACACCAGATCCCCACCCAAGCAGACACCCCCAGAATACGGCGGGGTTGCTGTCGAAATTCGTAATAAATAACGAAGTATTTACGACAACATAAGCAAGCAAATGAATAGCAAATCCTTTTAATCTTTCTTTTTTTAACACCTTTTTATAGGCCCCGGTAAATGCCAGGTATTCTTTTTCATTCATAACTCTGTCGCTCCATTTCTGATGGTGTGACTTATGGTTTATTCTGCTTAACGTTGCTGCTCACGGGCGCGCGATACCAAGCGTCTAGTTAGAAAATTTATAATCTGTCAAGAACGAAGACCTGATCTTCCCCCAGAAAAACGGACACTTCGGTTAAGGGGCACTCAGGGCGTTTTCAAATGCCATGGGGCTTTTGTTGCCTATTGAAGAATGCCTTCGCTTGCGATTATAAAACAACTCTATGTAGCTAAACAAACTGCTTCTAGCTTCTGAACGTGTTTTGTAGTC
>Ga0075120_10000746_pt1 | contig 26931 bp, 18 predicted proteins | sample AntAceMetag02UKL_FD_69792 | JGI IMG/M metagenome (GOLD analysis project Ga0075120, IMG submission 69792) | Saline lake microbial communities from Ace Lake, Antarctica - Antarctic Ace Lake Metagenome 02UKL | ecosystem: Environmental > Aquatic > Non-marine Saline and Alkaline > Saline | place...
AAACAAGTCGAAACGGAATATAAGATATTACCTTATGCAAAAGCTAAACAGGTTTTATCGCAGAAAGAGTCAGCGAAAATGTAAGCTTTCTCGCCAGAATGCTTATGAGAAGTTAGTCAAATATTACGGACTATATGACCTCTCAAGCAGGTTCGGCTGATGAAACTGTAAATGCTTAGAGTGAACTTTGTCGGTAAGCCGTGTGCGGGAAAACCGCATGCACGGTTTGATGAGGGGGACAGGTGGATAGAATACTTGAAGCCTGTCTCTACTCTACTGGTTAAAAAAATGAGTTAATTATTCAATAATTCTGTCCAGACTCATCGATATGTAATCAACAGGATATATTTACCGTTTGTCTCATTTCAAAACAATATTAGTTTTGTAAGTGCAATTTTTCTCATTTTCAAGAAAATTCAAGTATATATCAGCCTTATTCACTGTAAATAAAGAAAATACACATTAATTGAACTATCTCTTATCCTCCCTGTACCTCCAGAGTGGGTTCCCTGTGGCTTGGAAGCAGATTATAATCACTTATATAAGTATTATGTAACATTAGTATTGTTTCATGAGCACAGTTTTATGGCGCATGGTAATTGCATTGATCAGTACTGCCAGTGTGATAAATATCTGCTACAAATTCCTCACTGCCATCAGTGCTATTCCAACCAGCCTGCTATCCTGGAGCATCTCCTCAGATAGCAGTAACGGAGAAAATTCTGTATTATAGGGAGATAGCAGGATCTCTCTGCCATCTTTGAACATGGATACTTTCTTCAATGTTATCTCGCCTTCCACATTTACAACGCACACATGCCCCTCTGCTTTGCGCCAGTCACTATCCTGACGAACTACAACCACATCTCCGTGTGATATATAGGGATGCATTGATTGCCCCTGGGCAAAAAAAGCAAAGTAATCATCCCCTTTCCCCGGCAGGTCCTTACGGTTTACTAATACATGATCCAAAGGCTCAGCGCTTTCTATCTCCAAAGGACTTCCACAACTTACAGCAGCAACGATTGGCAAATTATAATAATATCCTTCTTTCAATTTACGTACATCGTCCTCTCCGGAATAAAACATTGAACCTTCTCCATTTAATATCCAGTTAATGTTAATATTATAATTCAATGCCAGCTTATTAAGAAATTCTGCACTGGGTGTAGTTTTATCTTTACAGTAACGATTAATGACCACAGACGAAATACCAATCTTCTCAGCCAATCTGGCTTGCGTGAGGTGAAGCTTCTTAAGCACCTCATAGAGTCTTTCTCCAACTATCATTCTGCCTCCTTAATTCTTTCTGAATTATCTTGATAGATAATTTATATTCCCGTATTAACTGTCAAGTTAATTATATCATATTCACAAATATTTTTTCAGTTGACATAATAAGGCATGCTCATGATAAAGACACTCAGCTTTGAATATAGGAGTGTAAATGTACACAGTATTATTAGTTTTGCATGTAGTAGTCGCTATTGGGACTCTATTGGTAATTCTGGTTCAATCCAGTAAAGGTAACGGTTTGGACAGCACCTTAGGTGGTGCAGCCAGCCAGGTTTTAGGTGGTCAGGCAGCCCCTGCTTTCCTCAAAAAAATGACTCGCATACTTGTAGCTGCTTTTTTCATCGTTTGCGTTCTTTTGGCTTTTCAAAATAATAAACAGCGTCGTACAAGAACATCTTCAGCTGTACAAAAACTGCGCGAGCAGAGTCAAACAGAAGAAGTACAGCCAATGGAAGAGAATGCTCCATTGGAAGAAATGCCATTGGAACTTCCAGCTGCTGCTGGTGACAGCATCTAACTTATTCGCAGAAGTGGTGGAATTGGCAGACACGCAAGACTAAGGATCTTGTGCCCTCTTTCGGGTGTGCGGGTTCAAGTCCCGCCTTCTGCACCAAATAAATAAAAGAGCTCCATTTGGAGTTCTTTTTTTATGTCTATATTTATAAATTTGATCTTGCATTAAAGTATACCAATATTTCTTCTATAAAATTTAATATCATAGATTAAAGCAAAAAACTGACTATTGTCCTATAGTTGATGATTTTAAGGACTCTTTCCTGATTTTATCTCCTATAGGTCATATAAGTCCTATACACCCAATAAAAATCATCTACTTAGAGACTAGAAAATTTTTGAGGATATTCTAACCTAACCTAAGGGATTCTCATTTGCTCATATCACTAATCTCTTTGGCAGCTAGAATTTGTGAAAGATTTTGAAATACCATAAAGGTATTCCTGCAATATTTCACAACTCAATCTACTACAGATATTAGCAATCTGAAACAAAACAGAATCGCACAGATTAGGTCTAATTTAGCTCGTTATTGAAGTGGGGGACAGGTTAGATATTTTTTGTGGGATATGGAAATAATCATTTTTGGCTTGACGAAAAATTTAAAAAAGGAATTTTATAAATAAAGATTTTCTATGGGTGGAGTGATCTTAAAATTTGAAGGCATAGCCTTCTGGCGCAATATAAAAATAAAAACAGGAGTATGCATGTTTGGAAATTATTTTAAGATTGCATTTAGAAATTTATGGAAGAACAAATTAAACAGCTTCATTAACATTTTTGGATTAGTATTGGGTTTAACCTGTAGCCTTTTGATCCTTTTCTTTATTCGATCAGAGCTAAGCTATGAGAAAACGATCAGTAATTATCAGCGAATTTACCGTATTACAAATGAAAATCTGGAAGAAAACGGCAAGCACTGGGCAGTTGTTTCACCTTTACACGGTTTAGAGATAGCAGATTACGTTCCCGAAATAGAATCTGTGATCAGGATGGTATATACTTACAAACAGTTTATCAGCTATACAGATGAGAATGAGAATGTAAACCGTTTTCAGGAGGATCGTGGTTATTTTGCTGATCCAGGTATATTTGAGCTATTTGATATAGAGTTATTAAAAGGCAAACCTGAAACTGCCTTGCAAAATGCAAATTCTGTTGTCCTTACAGAGAGTTTTGCCCGGAAATATTTTGGTGATCAAAACCCAATGGGTAAATTCCTGGTAAATGACGGAAGCGGCAATGAGATGGAAGTCACAGGAGTGCTCAAGGATCTGCCATATAATACTCATTTCAGGTTTGATCATCTCATCTCTATGGAGACGTTTTATAACCGGATGCAAGGAAATAATGCAGCTGACTGGCTTGAATCAAAGGGGTGGGCTTATTTCTATACTTATGTTTTGATGAAGGAAAATATAGATATTGCTAATGCAGAGGCTAATCTGGTCTCCTTTACTGACAGCTTTTATCAGGAATGGTTTGAAGGTAGTGATGAAAAGCCTGCTGACTATATCAAGCTGCATTTCCAGCCAATAGAGGAGATACATCTTAATTCACATCTAGAGCAGGAGATGGGTCCTAATAGTGATATTACTTATGTGAACGTGTTTGGGTTTGTTGCGATACTTATCCTGGTGCTTGCTGGAGTAAATTTTATCAATCTTGCTACAGCCCGGGCATTCAATCGCATGAGAGAAGTAGGAGTTCGCAAGGTGCTTGGTGCAGCGAAGGCGGATCTTACTCTGCAGTTTCTCATTGAATCTATGATCGTCGCTTTGATCTCAGGAGTTCTCGCAGTTGCTCTGATAGAGATAATTTTACCATTTTACTATACGATCACTGGAATCCAGATATCTGTTTTGCATATTTTCAGATTAGATAATCTGGCAATAATTATGGGAGTGGTTCTCATTTTCGGTTTAATCTCTGGTATATATCCTTCCATCTTTATGAGCATGTTTTCAGTAAATTCTGCCCTTAAGGATAAAAGGACTAAAAATTCTACTACTTCTGTCATCAGACATTCTCTGATAATTTTTCAGTTTGTGATCTCGACTATGATGATTTTCAGTACTTTGATCATCTATAAACAACTGCAATTCTTTAACCATAAGGAACTTGGCTATGAAAAAGATCAGCTGATTGCCGTTCAACTTTATGGCGATGTTAGACGTGAAGCAATTGATAATACAAAAACTCTCAAAGATTATTTACTTTCATTTTCCGGGATAACGGGAGTTACCATGTGTTCCAATATTCCAGGTGAAAGATTGAGTGTAGAAGATATCAGAATGGAATCTATCCCTGAAGATACAGAATTACCGCCTATCAGATATCTGCGCGTAGATCATGATTATATTGAAACTCTGGGGCTGGAAATGATCGCAGGAAAGAGTTTTAAAGACTGGACTTCAGAGAATCCGGCTTTTATCCTGAATGAAAATGCTCTTAACGCAATTCAAGTTGATGATCCAGTAGGGAAGATGGCATCGAATTTTAGAGGGACTGAAGCTGAAATAGTGGGAATCGTGAAGAACTTTCATTTTGCCTCATTGCACAATAAAATAGAACCTCTGGTGATTGAACTTAATCCCAGCTGGTCATCAAATCTGCTTGTTCGTGTCTCTAATAATGATTACAAAGGAACACTTGAATTTATCAAAGACAAATTTCAGGAAATTGCTCCGGGATCTGTATTTAATTATTCTTTTGTTGATGAAAAACTGGCATCCCTTTATGAAAATGAACAAAGAATGAACACGATATTTCTGCTTTTTACTTCACTAGCTGTCATCATATCCTGTTTGGGGCTTTTTGGATTGTCGATTTATTATGCTGAACTTAAAATAAAGGAAATTGGCATCAGGAAAGTTCTGGGAGCAGAGAATTATCAAATTATCAATTTACTGACTTCAAAATTTGTTCTATGGATAGTAATTGCAAACCTGATTGCTCTCCCGCTTGCCTGGTTTGCCATGCAGAAATGGCTTATTAATTTCGCTTACAAGATTGAGATCACTCCCTCTATATTCCTGATATCTATTTGCCTGTCTTTTTTCATTGCCATGATCTCTATAAGTTATCATTCTATCAGGGCAGTTACTCAGAACCCGATAAAAGCATTGAAATGCGAATAAATAAAAAAGGGGCAGAATATTTCTGCCCCTTTTTATATTCCAGCATTTCTGCTATTCTTTTGCCATTTCTTTCTTCAAGGTTTTTTGTTCCAGTGCATAATCAAACATCTCATCAAGAGTTTTGCACTTATCAAATATAACAAGAGCTTCCTGTAACTGCTGATCATCTCTGATAGCTATCTTATAACCTTCTACGTCACCAAACTTCTTGCTGATTATATTGCTGGTAAGGTTATTAGTTATCCAACTCATAGTGCTGTCTAATTCAGTATCCGTCCATTCCACACTATCTTCTTTGGCAAATTCCAGAAAATCGGCGATAAAAGTCTGATCAGGCTCGAAATCGAGCTCAACTTGACGCTCGTGATCGATCATATAATCAACCGTAAAATTAAAGGAAAGGTTCTTGCGTCGTAATTCCATGCCCAGTCTGGTCATTTTGGCTTGCTTGATCTCCATATCTGGATTTACTCCACCACCACCATACACGATTCTGCCTTTTTCGGTATAGTGAACATCCTTGAGATGCTCCTGATCTGCTTCTTCACGCAGTTTTTCTATTTCATCCTCGCTCATATCTCCATTGCGAACCCGGGGATCTTTGATAAGCCTGTCATTAAGGTCTTTGTGAATGCAGCGACCAGAATTTATGTAATATTTAGCAGTGGTTACCTTTACACCATAACCATCAGAGAGTGGGAAAAGTCTTTGGACTGAACCTTTACCATAAGAGGTTTTACCCACTACTAATGCCCTGTCATAATCCTGCATAGATCCTGCAAATATCTCCGAAGCACTTGCAGAAGCTTCATTTACCATCACAATCACCGGATAACCTGAACGCTGACGATTATAACGGGTAAAATATTCCTGGTTAGCTGAATCTGTTTTTCCTTTGGTGAAAACAACACGTTTATCTTTCCCGATAAATTCATTAACGGTATTTACAGCCTCTGTTAACAGCCCTCCAGGATTAAAGCGTAGATCAATCAGCAAGCCACGCATTCCTTCCTTTTCGAGACGATCAAGTTCAGCTCGTAGTTCCTTGGTAGTTTTAGCATTAAACTGACGTACCCTGATATATCCAATGCCATTATCCATAACAAAAGCGTAGGGTATGCTGTTTATCACAATAGTATCGCGGATGATCTCGAAATCCAGCTCTTCCTTTACTCCTGGGCGCTTGATAGTGATCACTACCTTAGTTCCTACATCACCACGCATTTTATTAATTGCATCATCAGTGGATACTCCCACAACGCTTACGCCATCAACTTTAGATATCTTGTCACCAGCCATGATCCCCATCTTATATGCAGGAGTACCTTCTATGGGGGAAACAACTGTGATATAATCACCTATCTTATTTATTGTAATACCTAAACCACCGAATTCACCTTTTGTGCTTGTATTAAATTTCTCAAAATCATCAGGTTGAAAAAAAGTTGTATGCGGATCGAGTTCATCCAGCATGCCATCAATGGCGGCATTGATCAAATCATCAGTATTAAGGGTATCAACATAGTTCTGTTGCAGGTTAAAAAGTACCTGACTGAACAGTTCCAGCTTTTTGAACATGTTTTCCCTGTTGACGTCTTGAGCATCTACTTTGTAGCTGCTAACCAGTATAACTGCAATCAGTATCCAGCCAAACAAACCTAATGAGAGAAATATTTTCCCGGTTTCTTTTAATTTCATTTGCTCCTCTCTTTTATATATTCTTTTACTTTTTCTATTATTAATCCATTTATCTCATTTATTGATTTTTGTCCATCGATTATTATTATACGAGGATGTTTTTCTGCTAAATCCAGGAATCCCTTTCTTACCCTGCGATGAAAATCCATTGACTCCTGTTCCAGACGGTCTGCTAATTCAGGATTGATTCTTCCTAATCCTGTTTCTACTGCTACATCGATCAGAAAAGTGAGGTCAGGCTCATGATGATAGGCTGCAAATTCACATAAAAACTTGATAGAGGTTTCATCTATTCGTCTGGCTGCCCCCTGATATGCGATCGTGGAATCATAATAACGGTCAGAGATTACCACTTTGCCGGATTCTATTGCTGGGATGATCTTCTGACCAGTATGCTGGCTGCGACTCGCTGCATAAAGAAGCACTTCTGTCTCAGGCAACATTTCTTTATATGTCGGATCAAGGAGTAATTCCCGTATCCGTTCAGAAATTTCAGTTCCACCGGGTTCACGTGTCAATATCACTTCCATACCTTCACTTGCTAAGTTGTCTCTTAGAAGTTCTACCTGAGTAGATTTTCCGCAACCTTCAATACCCTCAAATGTTATAAATATTCCCTTCATTACTATTCCTTTATAAATCTTTCTGCCAGAATTTCTGAAATGGTGTATAAAGAACCTGACACAATCACAACATCTTCCTTTGCTGCTAATTCCAATGCTCTTTTGGTACCACTTACAACATCACTCGCTGTTTCATAATCTGCTTTATATTTTTCTGCATATTCCACCTGCTCTGATATCTCCGCTGCCCGGTTCGATTTATTCTTGCTGATGATCAATTTATCAGCAACACTGCATATATCATGAATCATCTGCTCCAGATTCTTATCCCGCAATATTGCCAGCACGAATATTATCCTTCTACCGGCATAGATATTTCTTAGATTTTTTACCAGTACTCTGATTCCTTCTTCGTTATGAGCTCCGTCCAGAAGCACAATTGGCTCTTTCTGCAATACCTGCATCCTGCCCTGCCACTGAGTAGAGTTTAATGCGGACTTCACTTTGTAAAGATCAATATCCTCATGACGCTTAAGCATCATTTTGATGAAAGCATTTATTGCTACACCTGCATTAAATGCTTGGTGTTCACCTATTAAGTTAACGCATAAACCTCTCCAGGTTACATTTTCATCACAATAATCAAAAAATGTTCCATCTTCTTTCAGTTCGATATTCTCAATTCTGTAATCTCTGCCAAGACGAATGATTCTTGCTCCCCGTTGCTCGCAGATGTTTGAGATCACCTCAAATGCTTCCTCAGGTATATTTCCCAAAACCACATCCTGGTCTGGCTTGATAATTCCCGCTTTCTCCCAGGCAATTTTTTTTATAGTGTTTCCTAGACTCTTCACATGATCAAAGGAAATACTGGTAATGGCAGCTACTTCTGCAGCAAAAGGATTAGTACCATCCAGTCTGCCTCCAAGTCCCACTTCAAAGATCGCTGTATCCACCTTCTGTTCCCAGAAATGATAAAATGCCATTGCAGTAGTTATCTCAAAAAAAGACGCTTCAAATTCCTGAAACACTTTCTTCCATTTCAAATATATTCTGATCAATTCCTGAGATTCGATATTTTTCCCATTAATCCTAATACGCTCCCGATAATCAACCAGGTGTGGGGAAGTATTTAAACCTGTCTTATGTCCATGAGCCTTGCATAGTGATTCCAGCATTGCACAGGTGGAGCCTTTGCCATTGGTTCCAGCCACATGGATACCCTTTAGCTTCAGATTTGGTTCTCCTAAGCGCTTTAATATTCCCAGCATTCGTTCCAGACCAAGCTTAACGTTGCCGGAATGACGCTCATATATATATTCCAGAAATTCTTTGTATTCCATCCAGTTCTCCACATAAAAATAGCCTGTCGTGTAGGACAGGCTGTTTTATTTAATTAAATGATAATCATTAATTTATTGCAGGTAATACATGATCACTGTATTGATCAATATATCTCACCAACAGACTGGGATAGGCATCCTGAAGTAATAACCGGTTTGTAAGGGCAATTTGAATCCGGGAACTTGGCTGTTCTTCCAGTTTTTTAACGGTTTCACCACTCAGCTTGATCATATTAATGAAATCCTGGGTGTCAAAAGCATTATCAGCAAGCATGTTGTTTAAATTATCCAGCAATGCCTCTTTAAGATCATCACTGGGATAATTATACTTGGAACCAACCATGAATTCATAGGGAAATATAGCTTCCATTAAAATCCTGTTAAATCTCTGCTTCTCTATCTGATTCATTTCAGTATAACCCTTTTTATTCAGAATTCTGGCTTCCTTTTCAAGGCTTACAGAATTTATCATACCTTCACTAAAATCATGACCGGCAATCAGCTTGTCGTTGATTTCATTTGTCATTAATTGCTTCTGCTCAATAGTATGAGGATTGTTTACTCTGTTAAAGTTACTTACTATTTCCTTAAATTCAGGAGATAGCAAACTCCAGATTTCCTTTAATAGAGGATCATTGCTACGAGCATTTAAATTATCCATGTATTTATCCCAATCCAATACTGTTCGCGTGTCAAATAGTGATGGGGAATAGGCTTCATGCTCTTCCAGCATCTGTTTTACGTCTTCATTTAATCTGTTATAGATATATTCGGATACAGGCTTCTGATGAAATTTGATAATATTTATAAAATATGTGATGTCTTCAAAGGAATTCTGGGATAAGTCTGGTGAACTATTCATCTCGTTGATGCAGCGTACAATTACTTCATTGGAATCTGCAATCACTTTAACCTGATATTTATCTCCGGGTGCTTCTGAGGGACATTCATAAGACTTGGTCAAATAACCCATTCTTTCAAGATCACTCGAAGTTCCGCTAAAATCCTTATGCTCCGTCTTTAAAAAATCTTCGGCAGCTCCATATACTACCTTCATATTCTTTATACACTGTTCTGTTTCCTGCTTTTTATTTATATCAAAAAAGTTAGGTAACGCTAAAATAAATACGAGAGCGATAAATGCCAAAATACTTATAATTCTGTAGATACTGATTTTCTTCATCTCAGCTCCTTTAATTTTATTCTCTTTGTATCTACATGCTTGTATCTCTCTTTTCCGTCAAGTATTTTGTCTCCAATTTACATTTTTTCGTCCACTTCACGTTTTTTTACTATCAAATCAAAAATGATATTCACCTAATATAATTTCTCCAGTATTTAAATAAATAAGGTAGATGTGATAAAGAGAGCTGGTTTTGGAACAACAAAGAACTATCTAACATAAAAATGTCAGTACGTGCTTTGTTGTTTTGGTCAATATCCACTTTATTTACATAATGGCATATGAAGTGGATAATTAAGATGTTATTAAATAGGATATTATGATAGAATTAAAAATAACCCAGATGAATATCAGATGAAACTCAAGTTAATGAAATTTACAAATTTGATTTGATTATCTGACCCCAATTTCCTTACGGAGCAAAACGAGTTTTTGTTCAGCAAGTTCTCTTGCTTGGGCTGAGCCTTTTTCCAGAATATCATCAATATATCCTTTATCAGCCATCAAACGATTATATTTTTCTCTGAAAGAAGAAATGGTTTCATTGATTATTTCAAAAAGAGCCTGTTTGGCGTGACCCCACCCTAAACCGCCTGCACGGTAACGTTTTTTCATATCTTCCTGTAGCTGCTGATCAGCAAAAAGTTTATATAGTGCAAACACATTGCAGATATCAGGATCTTTGGGCTCTTCAATCGTCTGACTGTTGGTCACGATTTTCATTATGAGTTTTCTCAGTTTCTTTTCAGGCAGGAACATGGGAATAGTGTTATTATAACTTTTACTCATTTTACGACCATCCAAGCCGACAATAATTCCAGTATCTTTATGAATCAGAGCCTGTGGCACCTTGAGGATTTCTTTTTTATAATTACGGTTGATCACTTCGGCGATATCAGTTGCCATTTCCAGATGCTGCTGCTGGTCTGAGCCCACAGGCACCACATCTGCATCAAAGAGCAGGATATCAGCACTCATCAGCACGGGATAAGTGAATAGTCCCATATTCACGCCATCATCAGTATCTTTGTTAAGTTCATTATTAGTCTGTACCATTGCCTTATAGGCATGGGCTCTGTTCATCAGACCTTTGGGAGTGAAAGCCAGTAAAATTGTGCTCAGCTCAAAAGTTTGGGGAACAGCGGATTGCTTATAGATAAGGTTATGTTCAGGATCAAGACCACAGGCAAGCCAGGCAGCAGCAATCTCGTAGATCCGTTCACTCAGAACATCGGGATCTTTTGTCTGGTTCAAAGCATGGTAATCAGCGATAAAATAACGGGTCTCATACTGAGCTGAGAGCTGGAGAGCGGGTTTGATAGCTCCAAAATAATTCCCAATATGGGGATTTCCTGTAGGTTTAATTCCTGTAAGGGCAATTTTTTTATTCATTTTCATCTTCCTTATCACTTAATATTTTACCGACGAGGTCATATTCCCAGGTGTCAATGATCATAACATTTTTGAACTCACCGGGTTTGGCATCACCATAAAGATAAACTACCCCATCAATTTCCGGGCAATCATAAGCTGTTCTGCCAATATAATCAAATTCTTTATCTTCACTTTTTTCGTCAATTATTACTCTTATCACTTTTTTATAATATCTGCTCATGGTAATCTTGGAAATTTCCATCTGGATAGCCATTAATTGATCACGTCTTAATTCAGCTGTATCTTCATCAATTTTATCCGGAAGGTCTGCAGAAGGGGTTCCTTCCTCTTCTGAAAAGGTAAATACACCCAGTCTTTCAAATCTCATCTCTTCAATGAAATCCATTAATTCATCATAATCCTGCTCTGTTTCACCTGGATGTCCTACTATGAAGGTTGTGCGAATAGCAGCCAGAGGATCATTTCTTCTTATGAGAGATATTATCTCACGTACCCGTTTTTGATCGACTTTGCGATTCATGTCATTTAGTAAATGATCTGCTGCGTGCTGGAGAGGGATTTCAAAGTAATGGCAGATTTTATCGCTTTGGCAAATATGATCTATCAGTTCATCAGTAAGATGGGCAGGATGCAGATACAGCAGCCTGATCCATTCCAGTTCGGGGATTTTCTCCAGTTCAATAAGTAATTCAATTAAGTGAGATTTATTATCCCAGTCATAACCATATTGAGTTGTATCCTGAGCAGTGACTATCAATTCCTTAACACCTGAAGTAGCCATTTCGCGTGCTTGAGCTACAAGTTTATCAACAGGTTCACTTTGCAGTTTGCCTCTGATAGAAGGGATAGCACAATATGAGCAGTGATTATTGCAGCCATCACTAATACGGAGATAGGCATAATGAGGAGGGGTGAGTTGCCGTCGCTTGAGAGTGTAGGGAGCAGCAAAAATATCGGAGAAGCTGGAAAAATCCTTAAGATCCACAAGATGATCGATCTCAGGTAAATCCCTTTGAATATCATTAAAATAGCGTCTTATCAGGCAGCCGGTAGCTATGAGTTTGGTGCATTTGCCAGTTTTTTTATATTCAGAAAGGGTTAAGATAGTATCAATAGCTTCCTGCTTGGCATCAAGTATGAAACCACAGGTATTAATGATTATCACTTCTGCCAAAGAGGGGTCTGAAGTTGCTTGATAGTCATTATTTTCAATAATGCCGGCAAATATTTCACTATCGACCAGGTTTTTGGGACAACCGAGACTTTCGAGATAATAATATTTCATAACACTTCCTGATAAAATAAACCTGCCAGTTGCCCGGCAGGTTGTTTATTTATTCCAAAATGATTATAATTAGTCAAGTAGATGAACAACTACACCGGAGCGAAGTTTTGGTTCAAACCAGGTAGATTTTGGAGGCATTACCTCCCCAGCATCTGCAATTTCCATTAACTGCTTAATTGAAGTAGGGTACATGGAGAAGGCAACTGCTTCACCAGTATCTATTCGACGAGAAAGCTCTTTAAGACCGCGGATACCACCTACAAAATCAATTCTTTTGTCGTGACGGGGATCACCTATGCCAAGAATAGGGGAGAGCAGATTATTCTGCAGAACAGAAACGTCCAGGCTTAATACAGGGTCAGCTTCCGGGAAGCTGCCATGTCTGGCAGTGAGTTTATACCATGTTCCATCAATATACATCCCAAAATGATGTTGCCCTTCAGGATAATATTCCATAATCTGCTTTTCTACAACAAATTTTTTTTCGACTTTGTCGATAAAATCTTTTGCCGTTAAACCATTAAGATCCTTGACAACGCGATTATAATCCATAATGTATAACTGATTAGCCGGGAAAATCACACTCAGGAAGAAATTGTATTCTTCTTCACCGGTATGATCAGGATTTGCTGCTCTGCGTTGTTGACCAACTTTGGTAGCAGAAGCTGAACGATGATGACCATCAGCCACATAAAGAAATTTTATCTCGTTAAAAATCTGCGTGATTCTGGCAACAATATCTTCCTGATCAATTTTCCAGATGATGTGTTTAATCCCATCTTCGGTTTCATAATTATATAATGGTGTATCCTGAGTGAGTTCAGCTACCAGAACATTCATATCTTTTCTGGGAGGATACGTGAGAAAGACGGGACCAGTATTGGCGTTGAGAGTATCCACATGCTTAATACGGTCAGCTTCTTTTACTGCCCGAGTGTGCTCATGCTTTTTGATAATATCATTCTCATAGTCTTCTACCGATGCAACGGCAACAAGACCGATCTGATTTACTCTATCCATAATGAGTTGATAAAGATAATAACAAGGTTTGTCATCCTGGATCAATATATCATCTTTGATCAGTTTATAGAGATTCTCTTTACCTTTTTGATAAACTTTTTCGCCATAGATATCAAGATCAGCTGGAAGATCAACTTCCGGTTTCACAACATGTAAAAAACTGTAAGGTTTACCTTTTACCTGCTGACGTGCTTCCTCCGAATTCAGGACATCATAAGGAGGAGAAACTACTTCGCCAAAATATTCTGGTGAAGGACGAACTCCCTTAAAAGCTTTTATTTTTGCCATTATCAGCTCCTACTCTATATTTTTTGTTATTTTCATCCAAAGCTGGCGATCATTGATCACGAAATTGCTTAAATCAGAAGTATCTGAGACTTTGATAATTTCATCAGTCAAAGTTTCAGCTTTGATATATTCATCAAATTTCGAGAAAACAGCTGTGATTTCATCTTCACCTGAATATTTGATCTTGATCCTGTCCATTATCTCAAATCCGTTTTCTTTACGGGAATACTGGATTTTGTTTACCAGTTCTCTGGCAAGTCCTTCTGCTATCAGCTCATCGGTGAGTTTGGTATTAAGGGCTACGAAGAGATCATTGTCTGCTGCAAATGTGAGACCTTCTTTATTTTTGATAGAGATGATAAGTTCCTCTGGGTGTAATTCAAATACATTCCCATCAAGTTCCAGCTTATAGAGCTTCTCTTTATTAAGAGCTGCTGCAATAGCGTTTTGATCAAGCTCATTCAGGGCAGATGAGATGTCTTTCACATTTTTACCAAAGCGAGGTCCCATTTTCTTGAAATTTACCCGAATTTCATAATTAATGAAATCGGAATCATTTTTTATGTATTCTATATCCTTAACGTTGATTTCTTCTTTAACCAGCCATTCATTGCGTTGCACCAGTTCTTTACATTCGGCAGGGATATACATGGTCTGCAGGGGTTGACGAACTTTGATCTGGCAGCTGTTACGAGCTGCTCTTCCCAGAGAAACCAGATTGATAACTGTTTTCATCTCGGTTTCCAGGGTGTTATCAATAAGATCTGAATTACTTACAGGGAAATCTGCCAGATGAACACTATCTTCGCCCGTAAGGTTATGATATATTTCTTCAGCCAGGAATGGGGCAAAAGGTGCAACCAGACGACTCACAGAAGTAAGAACTTCCCAGAGTGTCAGATATGCAGCTTTTTTATCATCCGTGAGAGTCATTGCCCAATAACGTCTGCGACTGCGGCGAACATACCAGTTGCTAAGATCATCGATCACAAAGCTCTGGATAGCTCTCACACTGCGAGTGAGTTCAAATTTATCAGTATTTGCATTAACTTCACAGATCAGATTATTAAGTCTGGAGATTATCCAGCGGTCAATTTCAGCTTCTTTGCAGCCGGAATTATCATGCTCAAGAGCATCAAATCCATCTATATTGGCATAAGTGACATAGAATGAATACACATTTTTGAGCGTGCCAAAGAATTTATTAAGGATTTCGGCAACGCCTTTTTCATCAAATTTAGTGGGAATCCAGGGGGGACTCACTGCCAGCAGATACCACCTTACGGCATCAGCACCAAACTGGTGGATCATCTTGAGTGGATCTACTGAATTACCTTTGGTTTTAGACATCTTGACGCCCTTTTTGTCAAGGATCAGGTCATTAACGAGTACATTCTTATATGATGACTTGCCGGTAAGCATAGTGGAAATTGCCAGCATGGAATAAAACCAGCCACGAGTCTGGTCAATACCCTCAGAGATGAAATCTGCGGGATAGAGTTCAGGATCAAAGTTATCGGCATTTTCAAAAGGATAATGCCATTGTGCAAAGGGCATTGAACCACTGTCAAACCAGCAGTCAATCACTTCAGGAGTACGCTTCATCGGTTTTCCGCACTCCGGACACTTGATCACAATATCATCCACATAAGGTCTGTGAAGTTCAATATCTTCCGGGACAGGGGAACCATCCTGCAGTGTCCCTTTCTCACGCAGCTCAGCTATCGAGCCTACGCTTTCCAGTTTATCACAATCATCGCAAACCCAGATATTGAGGGGAGTACCCCAGAAACGGTTACGGCTGATCGCCCAGTCTACATTATTTTCCAGCCATTCACCAAAGCGTTTTTCACCCACAAAAGCCGGATACCAGTTTATCTTACGATTATTTTCCAGCATCTGCTGTTTGTATTCACTGGTTCGGATATACCAGCTGTCACGTGCAAAATAAATCAGAGGGCTGTCACAACGCCAGCAGAAGGGATAAGTATGCTTGATCTGGGTTCTTTTATATAAAATTCCTCTATCATTCATATTTCGGATGATAGCTTTATCAGCGTCTTTTACGAATTCTCCTGCCCAGTCCGTGATCACATCCTGGAACTTGCCAGCTTCATCAACAGGTTGGATGATAGGCAGATCATATTTGCGACCCAGTTCATAATCCTCAGCGCCAAAAGCCGGAGCAGTGTGTACTATACCCGTACCGTCACTCATGGTCACATAATCAGCCAAACCGATATAGAATCCCTTTTTATTGGGTTTCACAAAGGGGAACATCTGCTCATATTCCTGATATTCCAGTTCTGAGCCCTGATATTCTGCTATTATTTCAAATTCACCATCAAGAACTTCCAGACGAGCTTTTGCCAGGATCAGAAATTCTTCCTTGTGGGCTACTTTTACGTAGGTCTCAATAGGATTAACAGCCAATGCTACATTGCTGATCAGTGTCCAGGGAGTTGTAGTCCAGGCAAGAAACCAGGTGTTATCTTCACCTATTTTTTTGAACTTGATAAAGACTGAGGGATCTTCGGTTTCCTGATAACCCTGAGCAACTTCATGACTGGAAAGCGGAGTTCCGCATTTGGGGCAATAAGGCACGATCTTGTGTCCCTGATAGATCAGACCCTTTTGGAAGAATTGATTAAGTATCCACCAGACGGATTCAATATAATCATTTGTGAGTGTGATATAAGGATTATCAAGATCAATCCAGTAGCCCATCTCTTTGGTCATCTCTCGCCACATATTTTCATAACAGAAAACGGAATCACGGCATTTTTGGTTGAATTGACTCACGCCGAATTCGATGATATCATTCTTATCTTCCAGACCTAAGGCCTTTTCTACTTCAATTTCTACGGGTAAACCATGGGTATCCCAGCCAGCTTTGCGCTTAACCTGAAATCCTTTCATGGTTTTATAACGGCAAATAGTGTCTTTCAGGGTACGTGCCAACACATGATGGATACCGGGCTTGCCATTAGCTGTGGGTGGGCCTTCAAAGAATACGAATTTATCCTTTCCTGCCCGGAAATCTTCACTTCGCTGTACCATACCGGTCTTTGACCAGTAGTCCTGCGTTCTTTTTTCCAGGTCAGTAACTTTCTCTTTGGGATCAAAAGTTTTATACATCTATTTTTTCTCCTGCATTTTCTTCTTCAAATAAATCTGCAAAATGCTCATGCAGCTCTTTATGTTCGCTCACATATTCCTTCCATTCTGCCTGAGCCTTCTCTATATCTACACATTTGGGGCATAAAACAAGCAAATTCTCTTCTGATACTCCAATATAACCGCGATCGTAACATCGATTGCAACTGCGCTTTTTCCTGTTACGTACCGCTATCTCCTTCACTGCATCTAAATGCTTTTCTTCTAAACGAAACATCTTATGCCTCTCAATTAAAATTTTTCCAGCAATTTCTGGCTTAATGGCTTTGTATGTCAATGAATATTTACTGAGGGGATAATAGCAGATAATTTAGAGTGGGGAATAGAAGCTTGTGGGACTTAGCGGACTCAGCGGACAAAGCGGACGCAGAGAGAACTTCCCCTCAGTCCGCTTAGTCCACTATGTCCGCAAATTACACTCCCAAATAGAGAGAAACAAATTTATTTCATCAAGATCATTTTTTGGGTAATGGTGCTGTGCTCAGTAGTGATTTTATAGAAATATAATCCTGAAGAGATATTATCTGCATTCCAGATGATCTGGTGTTCACCTGGCTGATAGAATTTTGTATCAAAACTCTTGATCTTCTGACCCTTTATGTTATAGATATCAATACTGACATTTCCAGCTTGTTGAAGGTTAAATTCAATAGTTGTAGCTGGATTAAAAGGATTGGGGAAATTATGAGTTGAGATGAGTGTGGGAGTGATCTCATTGTTATCATTTTCAGGGATAATATCTTCAATTCTTATTGAAGCATACATGAAGGTAGAGCCGTTATTTTCACCATGCTGCTGTGAATGAAATGAGCCATAGGAATTATCATCAAGGAAGAAAAGGTGGAGGATATAACCATCTTCATACTCAATCAGGTCACCGGGATAAGCAAAACAGGGGATCATGCCTTCCAGTTCCGGGCAATAATTCTCACTTTCAGGATTAGCGTTCATAAAGATGGGTTCATACCAGTACTCTCCATTATCCCAAGACAGGCAGATTGCGAGTTCAGGTGTTTCTTCCCAGCCTTCATAACCAGGGAATTCTGCCTGTGCACCAGCTGCCTTTTGACCATCTACCCACACATACGCCATGATACCAGTCTCAGGATCAGTAGTAAGGTAATACTGGTTATAATGAAAGGCAACATCCGGATCATAGTGGAAAATGGGCCAGTCCATTACCCAGAGCGGGTAACCTTCTTCATCAAATTCATCGATCTCTCCATCTCCATCCAGATCCCAGGGTTTAGCAGGGAGAACACTATTGGGGTCTAAAGAAGCAGGATAGACATCAGTTAATTCAAATTGGTGAGTGTTCAGATCAAAATTGAATATTTTGGGATAGATCATAAAGGAAAGAGGATCATACCAGGTGTCATCGACCATAATTGCCATAGCACCAGGGAAAGTAACCTGTTGATTATTATTACTGGGTACAAGATTAAAATGAGAAGTATGCATAAATATCCATCTCGGTTCAGCACCTTCACCAAAGAGATATTGAGGTTCTGGATTGCCTGGCAAGTAGAATATCGGGTTTTCTTCATCAAATACCCATTCCTGAGAATAATATATCCATTCACCTTCGCCATAATTATCATTTGTCAGGCAGACTAACTGGTCAGGGAAATCTTCAAAGGTCAAATACCCCATAACAATTACCTGGTTATCAATAATCGTCCAGGAGCTAAAAATCCGTGCCCATTCGGGGATTTCCTGATGAAAATTATCTAATTGAGGGATGGAAGTATATTCCCATTCCAGATCGCTTTGGTTTTCAAGGTCTTCGGCATTAAAATCAGCATAACAGATCAAAGGATTTCCAGTGGTATTACTTACAATACCAGTAGATGTGGCATTATTAGTTGCTACCAGATATGCTCTCTGCATATCAGGTTCAGGAGAAGGGCCGGTTTTTACCTGGGGCCAGAGAAATTGGTCATTAATATCAGGGAAGATACTGGCAGCATTTGCAGGATCGATCACGAGAATAGGGTCATACTTCCAGTTTCCAGGTACTCCAGTAAGATGATAAAGGTCATAGAGCAAAAAGCATCCAGTATCGGTGTCAGTTTGGCCATGCCAACTTGCGAAAACATCACCTGTAACCTGATCTACATGAGCATCAGGATAACTTCCTGCATATTCCAGATTTTCGATCATGACAACTTCACCGGTTTCATCAATATAGGTGCAGTAGATAGAGCTTTCTCCCGTTTGAGTCTTTACGCGATAGACGATATAGACTCCACCATTCTCAGCAGGTTGAACTGAGATAGGAGTATCATTATAACATTGGAAATAATCCGCGTAGTTCTCTACTAAGGGCAGGGGAGGAACTAACCATTCCCAATCAGGAACAATTCTATCTTTTGTTTCATTCAGGGCAGAATTTCTTTGCGATAGCATATTATCATCATAAACAGGTGAGACGGGATACGCAAGTAGTTGAGCAATAAAGGAAATTACAATAAACAAAATAATCAGTGACTGTTTCATAATACATTACCCCCATAAGTTCTGAAGGGCTTACTATGACCTTCTAATTTAATAAAGTAAATGAATTTATATGTATGTCAAGTAAAAAAAATAATTTTATTTATTTCAGAAGTATATATTATTTCAGAAGGAGCATTTTGATTTCTTGAGAACCATCCTGAGTGAGTAATCGGGCGAAATATATTCCGCTATTTACCTGGCGTTTATCAGCATCATTACCATCCCATTTAACAGATTGTAGTCCAGAGGGAAGATCTCTATTCAGTAAAGTAACGATGTGTTGACCTTTGATGGAATATATTGCCAGGATAACGTTTTGGGGAGCATCAAGCTCGAAGGAAATTTCTGTTTCAGGATTGAAAGGGTTAGGAAAATTCATCAAGCTGCTATTAATTTCAGGAAGATCATCTTCTGTCTGATCACTTGCAGAAACACTGATATAATATTGTTGAGGCAGGCAATTATATCCGCTGATAGAAAGCGTGATATCCGTTCCTGGAGTAAGGAGAGTATCGATGGGCATATTGCAGATACCCAGAGAATCAGTGGTTCCAGTACCGATAACAGAACTATTATAGATAAGAGCAATACGGAAATTCTCAGCTGGTTCGTTCTCATGCATCAGCTCTGCATACACAGTGATAGAAGTAGCATCCGTAGTGATCTCACTGGGATAATTAACCGTAATTCCTACAGGAGGAGCAGTCCAGATAGATAAGGTGGGATCTGCCAGCACATTGCAGTCATAAAAACACCAGCGCAGAGCTCCTTCCTCATGCTGACCGGGAGCAGTAACCCAGGGAGCAGTAGCTATTTTGGAAAGCAAATGCGTTTGGGCAATATCATTAACTTTGTCAGTATAAAGGGCATTTACGAATTCACGATGCAGGTGCTGGGATGGACCTTCTGTTTGTCCTTCATTAAACCAGCCATAGCGTGAATTACCAACGAATCCTGAGATAAAATTCGGTAATTTGAGAGCTTCTTCAGCAATGCAGTCATTCTGATCAAAACCACCACAATTGCATCCGTGTGTATAAATCAAGGGATAAGTATGATCCAGTCCATTCAATTCTGGAAAGTTATCCTCTATCATATCTTCATTATGCATTCCGAACATATATTCATAACTAGCATGACCCACATGATGCAGAAAGGAAGTTCCCTGATTAAGAATTTCCAGCAGGTCCTGCATAGTCCATTCTCCATTATCGCGTTCATAAAGGTAGGTGATATTATCAGTTAAGGGGATTCCACTGGTTTCGTAGCCATTATCATCATGAATGCCTACCATTAGGTCAAGGTAATCTCCACCCCAGGTGAGAGGATCCAGCCATAATTGTTCAGCAGCGAGCAGAGGACGATCCAGGTCATCATCAATAGGATTTTGGGCATAGAGAAAAGTTTTATTGATCATATTAGTAAGCTCCGTCTGGTCAGAAAAAGTAAGCCGTGAGACAGCAACTTCGGGCAGCAGATCATCCTCTTCAGGTTCTCCCCAATAGCCATCATTATCATCATTCCAGGTGCCGTCAAGAGCACTGTAATAAATATCAGCCGGGATGCTGTCATCTTCATATAGGGTGGTTGACTGCACCTGACAATAAAATCCGCGATCAGGGATAAGTTCGCTGTCACCGCCGAGCAGCACGCTTGAAATGCCATAATCTGAATACTCATTGATAATATGATTTCTGATCTTTTCCTGCAGGTCAATACCTGGCAGATTATCTTCAATAAATTCTGTAGTGAAGTACTGCACTCTTCTGCCAAAAGTATTATAAAAACCTTCAAATTCCTCCAGATCAACAATAAATTCTTCAGGGCTGATCACCAGCAATTCATATTCACCTTCTCGGTTCAGACGTTGGGGATAAAGGTTAGTCAGCTGGGGATTAGTCACATAGTGTGAGACTTGTGCTTTGGCTTTCTCAGAATAGTAATTAACTGACTTATTAGCTCGATTCAGGTCTCCTGCTTCGGTAATTATTATAATCTGAGCCTGATCATAAGTGATTACAGTATTTTGCTGAGGATTATATTGAACAGGGCAGAAACTGCTTAAGATAATTCTATAACCATGCCAGGACTCAGTTTTTAATATTCCAGTATTCTTAAGAGGTAGCATGATATTTTGTTGATATATTTCCTGATCAATTATAAATTCAGTTTCCTCCTGACTGCTTAAAGGCAAAACAGCCTGAATGGGGTAGAGCCGCCCATCAAGGTGCTGAGATTTTTCTCCTGAGAGGATCACTTGCATATCAACAGCAATTTCCCCAGGAGGTAATAAGGCTTTTATTACCATCCAGGGCAAAGCTGGTTCACCCATTTCACCACGTTGACTGGCTTCAGGAATTATAATTCGATAATAATCGCTTCCGGCAATTTTTTCCTGAACCGGGGCTTTAATATCTATTGTAAGATTTATTTCTCGTGAAAATAACAAGCTGACTAATAATATAAAAACTATAATAAAAAGTTTCTTCATTTAAAACTCCCTGATTGCATTTGTTTGAAGGTATTTATCTGAAACTCCACCACCACAATAAGTTTGAACTCTCTGGATAAAAATATCAAGATGAGCGAGTAGTTGAGAATCAGGCAGATAGCCTGGAGCATAGATCAATAAAACTGCATTTGTTGTTTCTGGTGTAACGCAAGTGCGAAGAGAATCCTTGATAGGGCTGCCAATTGCACCTTCATTATCACAGATAAGATATCTTTCATTCAGATCAAGATACTTATTATCAATAGCAGTATAACCATCTCCTGATTTGCCCATTCTTCCAGTTATTTTACCTTCAATTAAGCTCATATCATATACACAGATCGGCAGCAGGAATTCCAGTGAACACCAGTTACCAATATCCACAAGCGGATTGATGGTACTATAGCCCTTATTTTTCAGACCACGTCTGAGCAATGCTTCACTGGAAGGTCTGCGTTTAGTGGGATCGATGCCAATTGCCTTAAAAAGGTCTCGAGCCTGAGTAACTCCCGGAATCTCACTGATCGCAATACCAGAATAAGAATTCCGGTATTCCTCACCAAGACTTACCAGTTTTTGATAAGGCTCATTAACTGCCTTATTTTTAAGGTTTTCCATACTGGCTACTGCCAGTTTGACTATGTTTTTATTAATACCATCTTCCATCATGAACAAATATTTCCATAGCTATTAATAATGACAATATTTCTTTTTTATTAATTTACTCAGATAAGAAATTACTTGCCAGATATGACGTGAAAGGTAATGTCTGGTTGACAGTTTTATTAAATGGTGAACAAAAGAAACTGGAGGGTATTATAATGACAAGTGCCAAGAGAATAATTATTGCTACACTAATTGGTGTATGTTGTGGGATAGTGTGCATTACCCTGGCTGGTAGCGGAGGTAATAAATTACCTGGTATTATAATAATGCAAATGGTCATCAGCCGAACATTGATGGGATTTGTGATCGGAATAAGTGCAATTAAAATGAACTGGGCTCTTAATGGGATATTATTGGGATTTCTGATGGGACTGCCGATGGCATTAAGCAGTTCATTAGGAGCTGAAGGTACAGATTTTACACCTCAGATGATGTTTTTTTCTACTTTGATCATTGGTGCAATATATGGATTTGTTATTGAATTCTTTACTACAGTGATCTTCAAGGCAAAACAGCTTGGATAAAAGCCGATTAGAAAACTAACTAAATCTGCAGGGATTTGATTACTGAAATGTCTTAAATATTAGAAAATATGTGGACAGCAAAACTCAGCAGAATAATTATTACTGCTGAAAAATAAATAGGAGGCAGCAATGCAAAAGCACATGAACCTAAAAACGATGTTATTATTCCTGTTGATGATAAGTATAGGCGTCAGTAATGCTGATAATAAAATATTGAAAAATAGTAATGTCAGCAAAGTAAATAACACAGAAAAGAAAAAAGAATATCTTCTGAAGAACCTCCCTCAAGAAGCAGAAAAGATTGATGTGGAAGGCAAAAAATACTTCAGGCATAATGGCATATATTATCGCCCGGGAAAATCAGGTTACCACGTAGTAAATGCACCTCATGGCTTGAAAGTGAAGCATCTACCCAGAGGCGTGAGGATCATCAATCACTATGATGTGGATTATTACTTCTATTATAACACTTATTACCGTTACGATCCTATGCACGAAATATACATTGTGATCAATGCTCCGGAGTGGGCAGACAAGGATTTCCATGATGACAAACTCTCTCTTATAGATGGCTCAGTTTTGTATGGGAAATATCTGGGTGGTGATAGAGAGCATGTTTATTTCATGTTCAATGGTGACAAAGAAAAGTATTCTGTAGAAGAAGTGATTTCCATAGAATTTGTCCCAGCTTTTTATGATGGAGATGATTACTGATCACTATGTAACCTAACCTGAGCGACTCTCATTTGCTCATATCATTAATCTCTTTGGCATCTTGAAATTGTGAAATATTTTGAAATACTATAAAGGTATTCCTGCAATTTTTCGCAACTCAATCTGGTACAGATATTAGCAATCTGAAACAAAACAGAATCCCTCAGATCAGGTTTAAGTTAAAATGATATACATTCTCCGGGTACGAGGTCCGTCAAATTCACAGAAATAGATTCCCTGCCACGTACCCAGGAGCATTTTCCCTTCCGAGATAATAATATCCTGCGTACAACCGATTATAGAACTTTTAATATGAGCATCAGAATTGCCTTCCAGATGCTGAAACTGCTTTAGTACAGGCGATATTCTATCTAAACCCAGCAGTAAGTCATGCTTCACGCTGGGGTCAGCATTCTCATTAATTGTCACAGCAGCAGTGGTGTGGGGTACATGCAAAAGCAGATGCCCTTCATTTATCTGCCATTCTCTGGCAATCCGACTGATCTCTGAGGTAATATTGATCATTTCATTACGCGAATGGGTTTTTATGGTTATAACTGTTTTTTTCATGACATATTCCTTTATTTCCTTAGCATCAAATATATTGAGAGAGAATAATAAAATATGTCAAGGAATATGCTGAGAATCTGGCATCCTCTGGAATTAAAATGTTTCTGCTGCTAAGTCACATGTGCAGCGCCGGTGTACTCACAGGTGCGGCGCAGATGACGACCGTTATCAACCAATCCCTGAAAATTAAATTGCTGTGGTGAAAATCATAGATTGCAACTGATAACTGCTCGTCGTTCTCGCCGCACTTCCGGAGTACCGTCAGCGCTGCAAGTCCTACTTATCTGCATGATTATCACTAAATTTCGTGTTATGGACATAAAAAAAACAGGGGGATGCCAGTTTGGCGTAACAGATATTTTCGCTGAATATAGTCAATAAGCATTTACAAACTGGACCTAACTATCTGTAATTAAGTTACTTTTGGTTAATATTAACGAAATGAACTGGCTAAATCAGATTTTATTTATCTTAATACTGCCATTATTAATGCAGAATAACTAATTTTCCTATAGCATCAGTGGAATTTCCGGCTAAGGTGCTTTTTGCTTTCACTTTATAGAAGTAGGTATTATTTGCGAGTCGGTCCCCATCAGCATCGCGGCAATCCCAGGCGATCTGATTATATCCGGTATCTGCATTTGCGTGGATAACTTTGATCTTTTTTCCTGAAATCGTAAAGATAGAAATACTCACATCAGCAGCCTCTGTGAGGATAAATGTGAAATTTCCTGATTTTGACATGGGATTTGGATAGGGCAGCAATTTACTGATAGATATGTTGCTGCTTGAAGCAATTCTGAAATCAATGGAAGCCACAGCAGGGCTACCGAAATTATCATACACAATCAGTTTAAGGTTGTGATCTCCAGTCGGAAGCGGATCAAGCTGCCAGGTCAAAGTACCCTGGGTATAAGATTCTGAGTGATAAAGAAAACCTTCTGTAACATCAATCAAGTCATCTGGATCATCACTGTCATCAAGTAGCACGAGTATGCTTTTGCCGGCATTGCCAGATACATTGATCCCATTTTCATCAGTTATCTCAGCTATGAGCTGAGGAGCTTCAGACACAGTGTCACCACTGCGGAAATTTTCAGAATCCAGGAATACTGTGATCGTTGGGGCATCATCATTGGCAACATTTAGAGTGGATTCTGAATACTTGATATTATTGAGATTATTCAGCCAGTCACCATCCTCATCATGCGTGAGAGTGATTATCCCTCCCTGATCTCCAGCAATTGCATCATCCGGGACGATGAAGGTGGTGCTGTATAATCCAGCCTGTATATCCACTTCACCACGAAAAACTCTATTTGCCTTGCGTAGATAATCCACTTCAAATACTGCCGTAGTATCAGAAGGCAGCGTATTGTAATAATGAATAAGCTGAGGGCTGTCAGTGACTATTGTTTCGCCAGTGGAATCGAGTCTTGAAGACCCAAAATCTCCCTGGAAGGATACCGTCTGCCTGTGGGAAAGAGAATCTGGCAAACCGCTGACAGAGCCGATTCTGATCGGGAAAGGCAGATAGATAAGCGGATCACCAAAATAATTATATTTATTGCTGTTTGAGATACTTGCCGGAGAATTATTTTTCGCATATTGCAGTGCTTTTCCAGTTGTAAGTCCATCATTATACAGGGCATCAAAATATGATTTCATCAACTGGTAATTTGAACCAGGACCAGAGCCTTCTGAGGAAGCAATCGAGCTGATAGCTCCCCCATCATCAGCAAAAAGGATCACCTCAGCCATGCAGTCATTTCCAACCTGGTCAAATTCACCCACATTACAGGAAGCAGCGATAAAATGCGTAAGATGCGAGTAATTTTGCAGAAACTGGATATCGCCTATACCGAAGTAATCTTCATCACCCAGATTATCCCAGGCGCCGTGTCCCATATAATAAGAGATCAATACTCCCTCATTGATCAGATCAATAATATCAGTCGTGGCTTCCGGCTTGCTCTGATAAGCATCAAAGGGATATTCCAGACCATACACTTTCTCTATTAACCTGCCATACAACACTTCTGTTGTCTGTTCCATTTGAAGTGTGTGGTTCATTGTCTCAATCCCTCCAGCTTTGTTTTCATCGTCAGCAATAAGTAGTATTTTGTTCTGCCACCAGCCTTTTTCCAGTTCATCATAATAATCATGAACTCTTTCCAGGTATTTATCCAGCATGTGCTCATTTTGAGCCGGGATTCTGCCAATCGCCAGTTCGGGATATCTATCATGATTAAAATCCACAAAATAATCATCACTGGTTACTCCTGCACTATCTATAGTGATAATTTTATTCTTTTCAGTGGAATTCTCAAAACTATAGGTTCCAGAACCCAATAGTACTACATATTCCAGACTGGGATTTGCTTGATAGTAGTCCTGAAGAAAGTTTTTTATTGCACTTGATTCTGGTTCACCACTGCTCTGCTCTGCAAAAATATCTTCCTGGATCGCCACAGCCGTCTGTACATTGAAATATTGCAAATGCATTTCGATCAATTCATCTGCCTGGGTTTCAAAGTAATCCTGAGGTCTGATCATTAGACATTCC
>Ga0075120_10000752_pt1 | contig 26793 bp, 28 predicted proteins | sample AntAceMetag02UKL_FD_69792 | JGI IMG/M metagenome (GOLD analysis project Ga0075120, IMG submission 69792) | Saline lake microbial communities from Ace Lake, Antarctica - Antarctic Ace Lake Metagenome 02UKL | ecosystem: Environmental > Aquatic > Non-marine Saline and Alkaline > Saline | place...
CTTTTTTTAGAGCATCTTCGAGGATAATAATCATCCACTTCTCAATTGATCCAAGAGAAGTGTGAATAATTACACAATTTTTTTCATTATCGTCCTGATCTTTATAAAATATTTTGAATCTTTTTGAATTTTCAAAATCAAGTTGAACATGAAAAAGTTTTTGTGGATGTTCAGTACACATAATGTGTTTCATTGCCCAGTATTGACGTTGTGAGGGATTAATCTCAATCAATATTCCTTCTTGCGGAGAGATTAGGCTTTTAATGGTATCTTTAAATGCAGAATAGTACTTTTCTGTCACTTTAAAGTGTGATGTTGTTTTAATATCAACCTCTTTTGCAATTTTAATTAACTTTCGATGAATTTCTTGATATTCTTCTAATCCCTGCCCTTGATCTTTACAAAAACTGTGAATGTCTGTGAAAGAAAAGTATCTTCCTCGTCTTATTCCTGAGAGATTCCCACTCTTGTTATATCTGAAACTAGGAGTGTGTTCATAGGTTCTTAGCGGAAGATGCTTGTGAGTTATTTGAGAATTTTTCATAATTTCAAAAATTCCCAAATCATCATTAAAGCGAACAACAAGCTTTTCACTTAATTTACCACTTGCAAAATAAACACTGTCAGCAAAAATGCCAATTTGTTTTTTTACTGCATCGTTATCTAGGCGATAAAGAAAAGGTGTTTTTACTGGGAAGGCATTAAAACAATCAGAAGCTATTGAACGACACCATTCTGTTAGAAGATTGTAGATCAACGCTCCTTTTGGATAAAAACGAAAATGTCCCTTATCACTAGAAGGTTCATAATCAAGCCACTCTAACTTTTGCATTATTTCCGTGTGATTTGCATAAGTAATTTTTTCCGGAGAAACGACCATTGTTACTAATTTTTCCAATCCTAGATCAAAACCCCCTTTTAGCAAGTCAATGTTTTGTGGTGTTACCAGCAATTCATTTCCTTGAGAGTCAAAAACATAAAATCTTTTATTGTTTTCCACTTTCTTTGGCCTCCTTTCTTTTTTATTGTATAATGTACAAACACAACAAAATAAATTGTGTACTGTGTTTACAATACAATTTTTATTTAAAAATGTCAAATCTTTAGCATATTTATATTCTGAAAAATTTAAAAATAATGTTTAATAAAATTCTTCGGAAGATAATCTCACTATTTTGTATATGTGGACGATGCCCAAGTCATGCAGAAAAATAAGACACAAAAATACTATCAAATAGTGTTTCGTTTGTCTTTTTTTAGGTTAAAAATAGATGACCGAGATGGGTTAAATGAGACACATCAAAAATGCTCTGTTTCTCTCTTAAAAGCTTGTATCTAGACCAGAGTAGTCAGCTTTCTACTTTTTTTCTATTGACAATTCCCGAGGTTTTCCGGATTTTTGTTTTGAGGTATAATTCAAGCACTGAATTTTAATAATGTAATAAAAAAAATTATGGATTCTCTTCCAATTATTTTAGAGCAGGGATCATCTATAGACTATTTTATAATCTTTTTGGGAATAGTTATAATGACAGGCCGCAGAAAAATCTCTATTGGGAATAAGACGATTGAACAACCTTATTTATTTTATTATGGATTAAATCTTTTTTTGCATGGAATAGTTTTTCTTTTTTCTCCAATTACAGTTAAAAATTATTTCCTAATTTTAATGTCTTTTCTTTTAGTGGGAGGAATTATTGCGATAAAGGCAAAAAAAAGACCACTTTCGGCAAAAGAAATAGAAGAATGCAAAAAAATGTCAAAATGGACAAAAGCTTATTTATTATTCGGTCTTCTTCTCCTGCTTTTCATAATTCTAGTTCTTCTTTTAATTCATCTCAAAATTGTTTAAGAAATATAAACTGGGAGAAATTTTAAGAACAACGAGAGTCAAGGTTTTTGATCTTACGAAATAGTATCGTCTTAACACATAGCCCAACAATCTAGCAATTTATTTCAATCCTGGTTTTAACTTCGTCCACTGTGGCCAGTTATAGTGGGAAGTATCGAGTGACATAGACTCCTCCGATATTTCCAAAAAGAATTCAAAAACCGCCCATTCTTATAGGGTGGTTTTTGCTTTTGTATTTATTCTTTTGTATACTAAAAAAGTATCCGTAATTATATTTTTTATGAAAAATTTTTATTCAGTTATAGTAAATAGTGTAATTATAAATAATGAAGGCAAAGTATTAATTGCCCAAAGGAGTCCAGAAGAGGACCATGAAGGAGGGAGGTGGAGTATTCCAGGTGGAAAGATAGAATCTGTGGGTGAAGAGCATAATGTTTTATTAAAAAATATAAAGAGAGAAATTCTAGAAGAAGTGGGGGTTGAAATATTTGATGATATTACTCTTGTTTACGACAACACCTTTACTAGAAGTAACGGAGATAATGTTCTGGCTTTAGTTTTTGTCTGTAAATATAAAACTGGAGAAGCGAAATCCCTAGAAGATACTGTTAATGTAAAATGGGTTGGAAGAGATGAGATAAATAATTATGAATTTCCTCCTAACGTAAAAGAATATGTTTTAAAAGGATTTAAAAAGTAAACTATATAAGATTAGTCCTTTGAAGGTTTTGGAATTTATTCAATCTTAATGATTTCGAAGTGATGTTTTTTCCCACTAAAAAAGACCTCTCGTTTTGTTCAGGATAGATAGCCGTATATAAAAAACCAACGTTCAGCGTTGAATTTTTATTTTATTTTTGTTTTATGATAATATAAAAATATGAACAATAAAGGGATGGTGTGGGGCAAGTATTATACTTTAATCTATCTATAGCGACCATCAACAAAAAAGTTTGGTGAGAGTATTTTGAGAAAATTATTTTCGGCAAGAAAAAGCTGGAATTACGTCTCGCTGATTTCGAAATAAACGAAGGCGATACTTTAGTTTTGGAAGAATGGGATAAAGACAAGAAAAAACATACTGGGAGAAAAATTGAAGTTGTCGCCACTTATATTTTCAAAACCAAAGGCCAAACTTTTTGGTCGCCGGAGGATGTTGAAAAATACGGCTTTCAAATTATCCAATTTGAACCAAAAGCAAATACAGTGAAGCCAACTTTCAAACCAAAAGATGAACAAGTAGATTTTACAAATATATGATATGTTCCCGTTATCAATTGTGTTGTGAGGCACAAGAAATAAAGTGATTAAATAAGTTGTTTGACAAAAGTATATAGAATTGATTAAATAAAGTTAAGATAAATATTAATAATTAATCTTAAAAAAAATGACATCAATAAGTTTTGTTTATATAATAATATTTGCAATTATAATTATTCTGTCGTCAATAAAACAAATTAACCAATACGAAAATGGAGTTAAGTTTACAATGGGAAAATATGTCGGTCTGATGAGTCCTGGATGGAGATTCGTCTGGCCGATTTTTCAATTCTATAAAAAAATAGATTTAAGAGTGAAAGCTGTTGATGTCCCGAATCAAGAGGCAATTACAAAAGACAATATTTCCGTTGCCGTGAATGCGGTTATTTATTATAAAGTTCAAGATGCCGATAAAGCGGTTTTGAAAGTGGAAAACTTTTACTATGCTATTTCTCAATTAGCTCAGACAACAATGAGAAATGCCGTAGGTCAAGTTGATTTGGATGATTTGCTTTCTCAAAGAGATAGAGTTTCAGAAAATATAAGAAAAATTATAGATGATGCTTCTGACCCTTGGGGAATTAAAGTATTGAATGTCGAACTAAAAGATATTGTTTTACCTGAAGAGATGAAAAGAGTTATAGGAAAACAAGCAGAGGCGGAAAGAGAGAAAAGAGCCATAATTATAAAAGCAGAAGGAGAGGCTATCTGTGCTGACAATCTGTCCAAAGCGGCAAAAATACTTTCTCAATCAAGAGGAGCCTTGCATTTAAGAACTCTTCAATCTCTTAATGATATAAGTTCTGATCAATCAAATACAATAGTGTTTGCCATACCCCTTGAAGTTTTAAGAGCGTTTGAATCTTTTGGAAAGAAAGACCAATAATAACCTTTTATTATAAATAAGAAGCACCGATTATAGATTCATTATCGGTGTTTTTTTGTTTAAAATGAAAAAAGAAGTTGGCTGTTAAATAAAAATTTTAGAAAAACTTGGAAAAGTAATTGAATTTTGATTAGAGAGGAATATAAAAATTTCTTTTAGAAAAGAGCTATTAATAATTTTTATAACCGTGCGTAAGGGTTGATTGAATGGATTGTTTCTGTTATTGTATATTAGTTCTAAGAAAGTTTTGCTCTTTTACAAAATAATTTATAGGGAGGTAGATCGAATGTCTTTACTCGGGGAAATAATTAGATTTGATGGTGTTGGCAAAAAGGATGTTTACAATCCCACTGCTCCTTTTGTGATTAACGGAACAAGATACATGGCGGGAAGAGTTGAGGATAGAGAATCTTTTTGGCAGGACCATGACTATGATCCCCAAACAATGTTTTTTGTGGAAGATGGTAAAAACTGGATTCCGGCAGAAAATGCGCCAATTTTTCCATGGGAAGATCCTTTTGTTACTTTTATTAATGATGAACTTATCTTTGGTGGGATAGAGATTTTTGGAGAACCAGAACAAAAAAAATTTAAGACATTATTTTTCAAAGGAAAAAATCCTTGTGATTTGGAGAAATTCGCTTCCGGCCCCGATATGATGAAAGACATACGCCTCGTACAGTTATCTGACGGAAGAATAGGAGTGTTCACGAGACCGCAAGGAGGAGTGTACAAAAAAGGAAGAATTGGATTTATTGTCATCAATTCTCTTAATGATCTTACGGAAGAGAATATACTAAAAGCAAAGATCATCAGAAATGAGCTCAAAGAAAATTATTGGGAAGGAGCAAGTAGCGCAGAGGCATTAGAAAATGATGAAATTGGTGTACTAGCACACATTGCGTATATAGAAAAAGGAGGAGTAATGTGTTATCAGGCAACATCTTTTATCTTTAACCCTTATACGCTGCAAGTAGAAAACTTTAAAATAATTGCGATAAGGGATGATTTTCCAGAGACTCCAGCAAAAAATTCTTTCACGAAAAATGTTGTTTTTCCAGGAGGAAAAGAAAAAATCGAAGATGACAAACATTGCGTGTATTTTGGTCTTAGTGATACTTCGTCAGGAGTAAAAACAATAGAGAATCCCTATGAATAAAAAGTTTTGTCAAAAAAGGCCTTATTAAATTTAAGGCCTTTTATTTTTCTTAAAAACCTTATACTATATTGGTTTAATCAGCAAATCAGGTAGTTTTGACCGAGATACTTTCTTGGTTTTTTCTTTTGTGTTATAATTAAAAAAAAGAAGGATTACAATTAGGATAAGTAATCGAGACATCGTGGTTAGGGCGGGTAACCCATACATATAAGGGAAATTATTTTGATAATTATAAAATGAATTTATGAAATTTAAAAAACATCCTCAACAAAAATTTTTTAATGATATTGGTGACGGAAAAACGTTGCAAGAGATAGCAGATGCAGTTATGTTAACTGAAGGGAATGTAAAGGGAGAAACAATCTTAAATAATATAAATTATATTAAAAGCGAAAAGGGAGATGATGCTGCTAATGTTATTTTTGAAGAAATGAAGAAAGTCGGCTATCCTCTCGAATTCGATAAAATTAGTCAGCACGAGTGGTATCAAGAATCTTACAATGTTCTTATAAATTTAGTCATGAAGAATACTTTTCATTGGAAAGATGATGATATTTTTAATTCTGGAAGAGGGGCGGCAAGAATATGTTTTTTTCTAAGAACAATGATACGATATCTTGTGTCGCCAACGGTATTAGCGAATAATGCAAGTAAGTATTGGGAGAAACAACTTGATTTTGGGAGACTTAATGTAATAGAGACTAACGAAGAAGAGAGAAAAATAATTATAGGGGTAGAAGGATATAATAAAAGTTCGGCCTCTTGTATATATCAAGCGGGGTATTTTGTTGAACTAATTAGCTATTCACTAAAAAATAAGGAGAACCTGCAAATTGAAGAAACAAAATGTATTTATGCGGGAGACTCTTTTCACGAATATACAATAACTTGGTAAAATTATTGAATATAGAAGCATCTCTTATTCTCTCTAATCTTATTTTAACGTTGATTCGCTGTGACCAGCATAAAAAAGTGTTCTGAAAAAGCGGTTTTTTTGATATAGTTTGATTTACAAGGAAGATCTAGTTCTAGGATGAGATTTCCCTTCGGTATTTTTTTATCAAAGCGTAATTTATTACTGAGGAAAAAAATTATTACACTAAATAATATTTAAAATAACGCATACATGGAAATAAATACTAACAACGTTGTTATACCCGACAAAGAAAAATTTGAAGAAATCAAAAATAACTTTAAAAAAGGAGGAACTAGTAATCTTTGCCTTTTTACTGACTTTGACAAAACACTGACCTATGGAACAATTAACGGAAGAAAAACACCCTCTATGATTGCTGTTTTGAGAGAGAGCAGTGATTATTTGGGAGAAGATTATGCAGAGAAAGCCTCCTTGTTTGCAGAAAAATATCGCCCAATCGAGACTGATCCCAATATGGAAGAAAAGGAGAAGAGGAAATCAATGGAAAGATGGTGGCAGGAGCACATGGAGCTTTTAATAGAGAAAAAAATTAACAAAAAACATTTTCAAAAAATTATTGATGATCGTTCCGTTGGCTTCAGAGATTCTGTTAAAGATATTTTTGAATTTTCGGGCAAGAATAGTGTTCCGATAATTATTATATCGGCAAGTGGCTTAGGAGAAGAGCCTATATCATTGATGATTGAAAGAGAGCTTGGAATTTTCCCTGATGTTCATATTATTTCTAACTCTTTTGTCTATGACGAAGAAGGAAACGTTGTTGAATATAAGAAGCCGATTATTCATACAATGAACAAAGGTGATGTTTTGATAGAGGAAAGACCTTTCTATAATAAGATAAAAGACAGAAAGAACATTCTTCTTTTGGGGGATAGTTTCGATGACGTTAAAATGGCAGAAAACATTGATTGTGAAAACATCTTGAAAGTTTGTTTTTTAGATGAATATAGTGTGGAAATGATAGAGCATTACAAAAAGCTTTATGATGTTTTAATTTTAAACGACGCTTCTGCGGATTTCGTAAAAGAGTTTTTAAATAATATAGTAAGCTAATAATTTTTGTTTTTAAAAAATGAAAAAAAGTACAATAATTATTTTATTTATAATTCTTATTTCTTTTTCTATCGGTATTTACTTTTATTTTCAAATGCCGGAAAGGATAGCTTCTCATTGGAATATTAAGGGAGAGGTTGACGGTTATATGCCAAAATTTTGGGGGTTGTTTTTAATGCCGATTATTTCACTGTCAATGTTTTTCCTTTTTCTAATAATTCCCAAGATAGATCCATTAAAAGCAAATATTGAAAAATTCAGAAAGCATTTTGACATGTTTATTGTTATTTTTGTTGTTTTTTTGTCTTATGTTTATCTTCTGACTGTTTTTTGGAACATCGGCATAAAATTTAACATGATTCAATTTTTAGCGCCCGCTTTTGGAGTTCTGTTCTTATGTTGCGGAGAGATGATTGGAAAAGCAAAAAGAAACTGGTTTATTGGAATTAGAAACCCCTGGACATTGAGTAACGAAAAAGTATGGGAAAAAACGCACGAAGTTGGTGGAAAACTATTTAAAATAGCGGGATTTATCGCTTTCGGAGGAGCGATATTGCCAGATATAGCAAGGTTTCTGATTTTGTTTCCTGTTCTTTTTTTTGTATTATATATAAATTTTTATTCTTACTTTGAATATAAAAAAATTACTCAAGAGGAAAAGCAAAAGTAATACGATATTTATTTAATCATTACACGGGTATTGACAATATAGAAAATGTCTTATGGTATGTAAATATAATTTTTACAAATTGAACAAAATTATGACAATTTTTTGTATTGTACATAACCATATTAAACGTGTCAATGCTTAGAAAAAGTGTAATCATGTATGTAATTATTTCTTATTTATAACTTGATTAGAGAGAAAATTAACCATTAGTTTGATTGTATTTTTTTAAAATTGATATACCTGCGGTTTTATGATATATTCATCTACGCAGATAAAAAATGTAACTTGGTTTAAAGAAATGAAAAAGATTTGTGGTTTGTTTTTATTTATAGCTTTTTTATTTTTCTCTCCCTTTGTTTTAGCAGATACGGAGGAAGAAGAAAAGGTAACAGTTTATTTTTTTGAAGATAGACTTTGTTCTGTTTGTAAAGCACAGAAAGATTTCATGTTGGAGGCCCAAGAAGATTATCCACAGATGGAGCTTGTTATTTACCAGATAAGTGATTTTGATAAACTAGAAGAAGTGGCTGAGATGCATGGGGTTGAGAATCCAGCAATAATGGCGCCAACAACTTTTATTGGAGATAATTATTTCCAATTTTCCCATTTTGGAGAAGCTCATAAGAAACAAATTATTGATGCTTTAGAAGGAGAGATAGTGGATAATGATTGTTGTATAGTTCGAATTCCTATTTTAAACATTGATGTTGATATTAGTGAATGGTCTTTACCTCTTATTACGTTTGCTTTGGGATCTTTAGATGGTTTTAATGTTTGTTCTATCGGAGCACTAATTTTAATACTCTCTATTGTTTTAGTCTTTAAATCAAGAAGGAAGGTCTTTTTCTTTGGAGGATTATTTATTATTACTTCGGTTGTTGTTTATGGGGTGTTAGTCTTTTTATGGGGGCAACTTTTTAGATCGTTGATTGGCCACTCAGAGATGCTTAGCTATATCGTGGGAGTGGCGGCATTCTTTGGAGGAGTCTACTTTTTCAAAGAATTCTGGAGATTTTTTAAGTACGGACCAACATGTAAATCTTCGGAAAACAAAATTACAGCGAAAGCAACGAGAAAAGTGCAAGAAGCCTTTTCAGATTCAAAAAAAGGTACGTTTGCTCTTGCAACAAGCATTGTTTTTTTTGCAACAGTAATAACTATCGTTGAACTTCCTTGCTCTATTGGTATCCCTGTTGCATTTACGGGAGTGTTAACTGAGGCTGGGGTTTCCCTAACGACCTTTATTCTTTATATTCTTCTCTATCTCTTTTTCTACATGCTTATAGAGATAATAATTTTTATAGGAGCTGTATTTACAAAAGAAATTTGGCTCACACAGTCAAAAGCAATTACCTGGGTTACTCTTTTTGGTTCTTTAATCTTATTCTATCTATCGTACTACTATTTTTTTGGAGCATAAAAAACGAAAAGGATATTTGTTTTCTTTCTTTTTTTCCTTCTTGTTATCGTTGTTTTTTTCACTTAAAATACGAGGTTTTTTTTATTTGAAATAAATATCGTAGAATTTTGTATAAATATCTATAAGGCAAAAATGGATAATATTGAAGGTAAAACTGATGAGGAGTTGGCATGTCTTGTTCAAAAAAAAAGAACAGATGCTTTTGAGTTACTTGTTAATAGATATGAGGGAAAGTTATTGAGATACGGGAGAAGATTCTTATTTAATTATGAGAACATTGAAGATGCAGTGCAAAATGTTTTTATTAAAGCATATATTAATATCCAAAGTTTTGACGTTACAAAAAAGTTTTCTCCATGGATATATAGAATTGCACATAATCATTTCATAAACATTATTAAAAAAAGCAAAAAAGAGCCTTTTCTTTTCTTTGATGTAGATGTTATTTTTTCTTTTGCGGGGAAAGATAATATTTTAAGAAGTGTTAAGAAAAAAGAAGAGAAAATTGAAATTGAAAAGTATTTAAATAAACTAAAAATAAAATATCGTGAGCCAATTATTCTTTACTATTTTGAAGATAAAAATTATCAAGAAATTTCCGATATTTTAAAAATTCCGATTTCAACCGTAGGAATAAGATTAAAAAGAAGCCGTGAGCAAATTAAGAAATTTTATGAAGAAAGAAAATAAGAAAAAACTAATAAAAGAAAGCGTAGTTTCTAGGATTGAGGGAGGAGAAATAGAAATGAAGCCAAAGAGTTATTTTATAGTAAAAAGCTTTTTGATCGTTGGATCTTTATTCTTATTTTTTCTTTTTGCTTTATATATCGGAAGTTTGGTCTTGTTTGTTTTTCGTGCAAACAATATCTTATTCTTCTACGGAACTGGGCTTCATGGAATAAAAGCAGTAATTTTTTCTTTTCCATGGCATCTTGTTTTGTTGTCTTTTGCGTTAATTCTTTTTCTTGAAATTATTGGTAAAAATTTTCGTGTTGTTTATCAGAAGCCTCTTATTTATTCTTTAATTGTGATTATGACTTTAAGTTTAACGGGAAGCATGTTGATCGATAGCTTTTCTATGCATGATTCATTTTTCAGGATGGCAGAGGAAGAGAAATTACCGATCGGGGGAAGGATGTATAGAAATTTAGGGAATTTAGATATTGAAAATGCTCATTTTGGAGAAATATTAAAAAAAGAAAATAATCTTTGGACAATGAGACTCGAAAACAACGAAATTGTTTCGTTGAAAATAACCGACGAAACAAAAGGAAGGCGTGTTTTTGGAGAAATAATAGAAGGAAGTAATATTGTTGTTATTGGAGAGTTGGAAAATGAAGAAATAAATGTTTTGGGATTTCGTAGAGTAAACGGGCATCGCAGAAATGAAAGATAATCAAGATCTTTTTGTATAAAAAGAAAGAAAGAAAGGTCGATTATAAGTAAGTGAACAAAGAAATGAATAAAAAATTATTTTTAGGGGTACTCTTGTTAGCAGGATTTGTCTTTTTATCTACGGGTATGGTTTTTGCGTCTGATGACTTAAAGCCTTATGACCTACTAGAAAGATTTGGTGGATATAGATTAAGAGAGGCCAAAGAACTGGGTGTCGATAGAGATGATCTTATGAAAGAAAGAAACGAGCTAAGAGAAGCTCATCGAGAACAAAGAATGGAAGAAAGAAGATTAAGAATGGAAGAAGGCGGTTGTCTAAGCGCAGAAGAAATAGAAGAAAGACTACAAACAAGAAAAGGAAGATTTGCAAAGTAATTTGTTTTCTTTGCTTCTTAAGATGCAGGAGTTTATCTCCTGCATTTTTATTTAGAATTCTTTTCTAAGATCCTTGGTTGTGTCATAATTTAAAAATATTCAAGAGTCGAATTAAAAGATTAATTTTTTAATGTATGATTATCAGCAAAAAAAACAATATTATGTTTGGGATCTCAGTAAAGAAAGATGGCCAGATGATTATTAGAGAGGGGAATGAAGGATTTTTAAATAGAAGTAAATATTTTTCCAATCTTGGGATTAGTGTCGATCAACTTATTTCTGCGAAAATAATCCATGGGAACAATGTTGAAATTGTTTCTGTTTCTGAAAAAGGAAAAATGATTGAAAAGACAGATGGACTCATTACACAAGATAAAAATGTTTGTTTGGCGGTGACGGCAAGTGATTGTCTGCCTATTTTTATTTACAATAAAGATACTATAGGAATAGTACACGCCGGATGGAGGGGTGTTGTGAATAATATTTTAGGTGAGACGATTGAGAAAATGCAAAAATATTGTGGTTGTCCTCTGGAGAGCTTAAACATCTTTATTGGACCGCATATTAAAAAATGTCATTTTGAAGTTAAAGACGATGTTTTGGATGGTTTTGCAGATTATAAGGAGCTTATATCCAGGAGAAAAGAGAAGATTTTTATTGATTTAGAGGGAATTATTAAAAAACAACTTCTATTGCTTGGCTTAAAACGAAAAAATGTTAAAATTAGCTCAGAGTGTACATATTGTAATAAGAATTATTTTTCTTTTCGGAGAGATAAGCCGGTGGAGGTTACATCACAAATCGCGCACATATTTATTATCTAAAAATAATATTAAAAAATGAGAGAAGGATTTGAAAATTCATTTGTTGAGAAAATGGGAAACTTTGAAAACTTCGAGATTATTTTTAATTATGGAGAAAAACTTGAAAGACCAAACCCCGAGAATTTTAAGGATATTTATCCTGAGGAGGAGATTGAAAGAGACCTTGAAAGATTAGGAGATATCGAAAGAAAGATTGCGGAAGAAAATCAAATTAATGAACAAAGAGGAAAAGCCTTTGAAGTTTTGCTTGTTGACCAGATACATGATGGAGAGTGGATGGGTCCAGAAGCAATGATCACTCAATCTTCTAGATTTGACGATGTAATTAAGGGAGTAGATCTTGTTGTTGAGTTTGATAGAGAAAACACTGAAAGAATGGCAATTGTTGTCGATGTTTCAACCGCTTCAGATATAACGGTTATTGAAAAGAAAATAAAAAAGAATATCGATAAACTGCTTAAAGGAGGAAGATTTTTAGAAGTTAAATATTTTCAATCTCAAATCTTCGACATTGAGGGAAAATATTATAAAGGGAAGTTAGAGAATTTGATTCCTGTTGTTGTTGGCGCAGACAGAAGAAATGCCGATGTGCTTTTTGAACTTTTTTCAGAACTAAAAATGCATGAGAATAGAGGGGATAACAATTCAAAGGAGAGAAGAAAAGAATTAAGAGAAATTTTAGCAAAGCACCCAATACAAGATCTTTTTTTAAGAGAAATAAAGATTCAGCTTGAAACATACAAAAGGATACTAGAAGGAAAAAACGAAGAAATAGTTGGGGAGTGTGAGAAGTTTTTATCAATTATTGATGAAATTATTGAAGAAAAAAGGAATAATAGAATTTATGATTTTGAAGAAGTTCCTTATGATGTAACGTTTAACAATATTAACGAAGTATGTAGTTTGCTTTCTTGAGAAGATAAATAGAAAAAATTTATGACGAAATTAAAAGAAATTGTATTATTTTTAAACAAGTATTTAGATCATGAAAAATTTCCAGAAGATTCTTCTTGGAACGGTCTTCAGGTTGAAGGAAAGGAAGAAGTAGGAAAGATAGTTTTTGGTGTCACGGCGGGAGTAGATTTATTTAAAAAAGCGAAAGAAAAAAATGCTGACATGATAATTTGTCACCACGGACTCTTTTGGAAACAAGCGAACCCAAGTATCTCTGGATGGCAAAAAGATCGTGTATCTTTTCTCTTGGAAAATAAAATGTCTTTTTATGCGTCGCACTTACCCTTAGACGCTCATCCTGATTATGGAAATAATGTGGAAATTTTAAAGATACTAGACGCAAAGGTTAAAGATAAATTTTCTTATCGCAAAGGAGAAAATATAGGGTGGATTGGTGAGTGTAAGTCAACACCTCTAGAAGAAATAGTTCAAAAACTTAAGAAAAGTATTAACGCAGATTGCGTTGTACTAGATTATGGGAAAAAAGAGGTAAAAAACATAGCAGTGGTTAGTGGAGGGGCCCCATACGACGTTTTTGAGGCGATTGAGAAGGAAGTAGACCTCTTTATTACTGGAGATGCCGCAGATGTTCTGGAAGTCGTGAAAGATGCAAAAATAAATGTTATCTTCGCTGGACATTATGCAACGGAAACTACAGGCATTAAGGCACTACTAAAGGTGGTGGAAGAAAAATTTGATATCAAAGCTTCTTTTATCGATGTTCCAACTAATCTTTAATATTTTTCTTTCCTTGCTATTTATTCATTTATAGATCACAATAAGAAAAGATATATTCAATAAATAAATTTTATGAAAAATTTTTCAAGAAACAGAAACGAAAGAGGTGGTGGAGGAGATAGAAAAGAGAGACCAGACATGCATAGCGCGGTATGTTCTGCCTGTGGTAAACGGTGCGAAGTTCCTTTTAGACCAACGGGGAACAAGCCTATTTACTGTAGTAGTTGTTTTGAAAGCGAAGGTAATTCTTCCTCAAAAGGAGGAGATAGTTACAATCGTCAAGATAGAGAAGTTAAAAAAATGTTTTCAGCGGTTTGCGTTGATTGTGGTAAACGGTGCGAAGTTCCTTTTAGACCAACGGGGGACAAGCCTATCTATTGTAGTAGTTGTTTTGAAAAGGTTGGGTCAACTCGAAGTGGTGGGTATAAGAAGAGTAGTGGAGAAAGGCATGGTGATAGCAATACAGACACGTTGTTATTTAATGAGCAGTTAACAAGCATCAATAATAAGCTAGAAAAAATAATAGGAATATTATCTCCCACAAAAGAAGAACCAAAACCCAAAGAACAGATTGTAATAAAGAAAGAAAAAATTATTAAACCAAAAAAAGAGGTAAAGGTAAAAAAGGAAATTAAAAAGCTAGAACCAAAGAAGAAAGTTGTTAAACCAAAAAAAGAGGTAAAGGTAAAAAAAGAAACTAAAAAGCCGGAACCAAAGAAGAAGGTTGTGTCAAAGAAAAAGAAATAGTTGAAATGTTTTTTTGTAATAGATTGCGTAGATTGAATATCTGCGCAATTTTTTTTAACAAAAGGTATTGACAATAAATAGTTATGGGTATATATTTAATATACAAAGGTCGAATAAAAACCAAATTATAAATATATGCCAAGATTTGATGGTGCTGGTCCTTTAGGATATGGGATGGGGACAGGAAGGAGAATGGGTCCTTGTTGTGGAGGAAGAGGAATATACGGAAGGAGATTTTTCTCAAAAAACGAGGAAAAAGATATGTTAAAGGATGAAATTGCTGACCTTGAGAACGAGGTCAAAGCTGCTAAGGAAAAATTGTCTGAAATCGAGGATCAGAAATAAAAAGAAGGCCTTGGAAACCCTCCTTTTAGAAAAAGGAGGGAGGAGGCCCTCTTACATATTATAATAATCAAAAAACAAGAAATTTCAATAATATGCCAAGACCAAGATTAAATAGAAAGATTTGTTTTTCGCCAACAGTTTCATATTTTAAGCCACGAGGGGTTCCGTTAACGGAACTTGATGTTGTTGAACTTGCTATTGAAGAAGTGGAAGCATTGAGATTAAAAAATATTAATAATCTTTCTCAAAATGATTGTGCTAAAAAGATGCAAACATCACAGAGTACTTTTCAAAGAATACTTTCTTCGGCGTATAAAAAAATATCTAAAGCAATTATAGAAGGAAAAGCTATTGAGATAAAAAATTAATTTGACAATTACAGAAAAATCATTATAATATCGAAGGTTCTTTATTTTTTAGGAAAGGAGGTGGAAAATATGACCTCGAATAAAGTGAAGGAATTGTGGGAAGAGTATCTTGCTCATAATCCGACAAAACAAGACTTGCGTGGTATTTTTTTCGGTTGCTCAACAGAGGGGGTAACCAAAGAAATGGCCTGGGGAGAATTAAAAAAACATGAAGATCTAAAGAACGAAGATCTAGTACATGTTATTTTTCTCTCTAGAAATGCCGAAAATGTTCGTGAAGAAGCATGGGAGATTCTTTCTAAGAGAAATCCAAGTAAAGATGATTTAGAAAGCATTATTAACTGTTTGGGAATTTCTCATCCTATTGCAAAAAAAGCGCAGAAGATTCTCGGAAGAGGAAAGTCTGAGATTCTTTGTGAAATTCACGAGCTTGTAACCAAGTAAGCAAAGGGAGGCAATGAAAATTGCCTCCTTTTTAAATGTAATAACATTTTATTTGACTTTATTTTAAAATAAGATATTATTTCATTATACCCTCCAGGGGAGGGTTTATAAAAAAATATGAAAAAAGAAACAAAAAAACAAATTTTAAATAGAATGAATTATCTTATTGGACACTTAAATGGTGTAAAAAAGATGATTGAGAAAGACGAATATTGTGTTGATATAATCAGGCAAAACAAGGGAGTGATATCAGCGATTAACAAAGTTAATGAAATTATCTTTGAAAATCACTTAAATACTTGTGTTGTTAAAGCAATCAAAGGAAAGAACAAAAAAGAAAAAGAAGATAAAGTCGAAGAAATTTTAGAAATATTTAAAAGCTCAAACAAAATAAAATGAAATGCTGTAATAAAGAAAAAGGAATTTTAAAAGGATTATTGTATGGATTAACAGCTCACTCTTTTTGTATTTTTTTCATTATTCTTACTGTGCTTGGAGTAAGCACAATAACTACTCTTTTAAGGCCTCTTTTTATAAGTCGGTATTTTTTTCACGCACTGGTGGGAATGGCGGTTTTTTTCACCACGATTTCTGCCGTAATTTATCTTAGGAGAAATAAAATGCTTTCCTTTGTGGGGATAAAACAAAAAAAGGGATATCTTTTAACTCTTTATGGGAGTACAATCGCTATTAACTTGATATTATTTTTAGTTGTTTTTCCTATTGCTGCAAATATGCGTATGGACAAAGGAATAAGGGAAGCCACGGTTAGTTCTTTTCGGAAGATAAGTAATACTGTTTTGACAGATACAGAAGAGATGATAACGGTTCAAACAGATATTCCTTGTTCAGGACATGCATATTTAGTTTTTGTTGATTTAGAAGATCTTGATGGAATAAAAAATATTAATTTTCGTTTTCCAAACATTTTTGATATAAGCTATGATACTCAACTTATAACAAGAGAAGAAATTCTTGATGTAGAGATTTTTCAAACCTACAAAACAATACTTAAATAAAATTTCTAATGAAAAAAATTATCTTAAAAATATCAGGAATGAGTTGTGTTTCTTGTGCAAGAAATATTGAATCTCAGATTAGAAAAAACAAAAACGTTCTAAACGTTGAAGTTGACTTTAGTCAATCAATGGTTTTTGCAAATGTTGAAGACGATTTTTCTGATGACGAATTAAAACAAATTATCGAAAATCTTGGATATTCGACCGATCAAAAAGAAAATAACACCGAAGAAAAAATAATCATAGACCTTAAAAGAAAGGCGTTCTTGTCTCTTTTCTTAAGCATACCATTGATGATTATTATGGCGTTTATGTATTTTGGAATTTCATTTTTCGAATCTCATAAGACACAATTTTTTGTTGAAGCCATTTTAACCTTTGTTGTGGTCTATGTTGTTGGAGCAAAAATACATTATTCTGCATTAAAAGCGATAAAAAACTTTTTTGCAAATATGGATGTTTTGATTTCTCTTGGGACTAGTTCAGCCTTTGTATTTGGATTAGCATCATTTTTTATTGATGTTCCTGTTTTTTTTGAAATAGCCGCCTTCATTATGACTTTCCATTTGTTGGGAAGATATCTCGAAGCGAGAGCAAGAGGGAAAACGCAAGAGGCTTTAAAAGAACTTTTAACTTTAAAAGTTAAAGATGCAGTAATTTTAGTTGATGGGGTAGAAAAAAGTGTTCCGGTGAAAGAGTTAAAAATTGGGGATTTAATGATTGTAAGACCCGGCGAAAAAATTCCTACAGACGGAAAGATAATTGAAGGTTATTCGTCTGTAGATGAATCAATGGCTACAGGAGAATCTTTACCAATTGAAAAGAAAGAAAATGATAAAGTTATCGGATCAACAATTAACCAAGAAGGATTACTTAAAATAGAAGTAACTAAGATTGGCGAAGAAACTTTTCTTTCTCAGGTGATTAAATTGGTTAAAGAAGCGCAAAAATCACGTGTTCCAATACAGGAATTTGCGGACAAAGTAACTTCTTATTTTGTTCCTGTTGTACTTTTAATTTCACTTGTTACTTTTTTAAGTTGGTATTTTCTGGGGAATTTATTTGTTGGAATAATATCTGCCATTACAGTTCTTATAATAGCTTGTCCTTGTGCTCTTGGGCTTGCGACACCAACGGCAATTACCGTTGGTATTGGGAGAGGAGCAAAACAAGGAATTCTTATAAAAAGAGGAGAGGCGATAGAGATTATGGGTAAAATAAGAACAATCGTTTTCGACAAAACAGGAACTCTTACGAAAGGAAAACCGGAAGTTATGGATATTAAAATATTTAAAAATAATTTGGAAGAAGAAGATTTTTTACAAATTGCAGCTTCTGTTGAATTTGGTTCTGAACATCCAGTAGGGAAAGCAATCGTCGAAGAAGCAAAAAAAAGAAAATTAAATATCTTAGAGACAAAAGATTTCCGAGCAATTTTTGGAAATGGAGTTGTTGCGAATTTTGATGGCGCGAAGATAGTTATTGGGAAAAAAGAATTGATGAATAAAGATATGTCTGATTTTTCGCGCTTTCAAAATATTTCTCAAAAATTTGAAAAAGAAGGTAAAACGGTAGTTTGGGTTTCGAAAAATGAAAATATTTTGGGAATAATAACTATTGCAGATGGAATAAAGGAAGAGGCAAGAATAGTAGTTAAAAAATTACAACAGATGGGGTTTCGAACTATTATGCTTACTGGAGACAATAAAATTACAGCAAATGTAATCGCCAAGAAAATTGGAATAAAAGATGTAGTTGCGGAAGTATTGCCACAGGATAAAGCAAAAACAATCATTAATCTTCAGGAAAGAGGAGATTTTGTAATGATGGTTGGTGATGGTATTAATGACGCTCCCGCATTGATTCAAGCCGATGTTGGTGTTGCTATTGGGACAGGAACAGATATTGCCATTGAAGCAGGCGATATTATACTTCTAAGAGATGATTTAACTGCTTTAGTTGATGCAATAAAATTAAGCAAAGCAACATTTAAAACGATTCGTCAAAATCTTTTCTGGGCGTTTATATACAATATCTTTGTAATACCTGTAGCAGCGCTTGGTATCCTAGCTACTATGATTGGACCTATAATTGCCGCAGCTGCAATGACTTTTAGTTCTTTTTCGGTAGTGATAAATTCTCTTAGATTGAAAAAATTAAAATTGTAAACCGTATATAGGGTTTTAATTTTTTAAATTTGTTGTATAATATAAGGCAGTTCGTTATACAAACCTAAATAATATAAGGAGGAGATTTAAAGATGGAAAATTCTTTCAAGGGTTGTCTTAAAGAAAAAGCCTTTAAACCAGTTGATCGTGAAAGGAAAAACAAGAATGATGGTGATAGTAGATGGTTTGGCATTTCTGATGATTTTCTTTTAGACTATGCAAAAATAGTCCAAAGTAAATCACTAAGAAGATTGACCAGCAAGACACAGGCTTTTTGTTTCCCAGAAAATCCGCATGTACGAAGCAGATTGACATATACCATGGAAGTTACTGCAAACAACATTCAGATGGCCGATGTTTTGGGATTGAATGTAAATTTGGTTATGGCTGGTTCTATGGGTCACGATGTAGGGCATGTTCCTTTCGGACATGTTGGAGAAAGATTTCTTTCAAAGTACACCGAAAAGCCCTTCGAACATAACATTTTTGGACCGATTGTTTTAGAAAAAATTGAAAGAGAAGGAGGAGGACTTAATCTTAGAGAGGAAACTCTTCAGGCCATTCTATTTCATTCTGGCGCAGACTTTGGGAAAGAATCAGAGGTGGAAGAATACAAGCTAATAAAGTTAGGAGATAAAATATCGTATGTATTTTCTGATCTTAACGATGCAAATCGTTTCGGGTATTTATCTTCTATTCCAGACTGTGTTGAAAAGCTTGGAAAAAACCAGCGCGAAAGAGTTAATACTTGCATTTTTGGACTCTTTGAAGAAAGCTTTGAAAGGGGAACGGTTTCTTTTTCTAGATCAGAGATTGCGAGTCTTTATCTAGAAACAAGAGATTGGATGTTTAAAAACGTGTACTCACGGGCTAACACAAGGGTAATAAACGAAGAACTTTCTCTTGCCTACGAAGCAATCTGTGAGGATCCAAGACTTAAAAAATATGATCCACTAGTCATTTTTAGCGTTCTAACAGAGAACGGAGTGCGTGAAATTGCACAGAAAGGATTGTCGGATGAAAGATTGGGTTATTTAGGAATCAAGGAAATAATACCTCATTTAGAAAAAGGAAAGAGGTATTATGATAAATATTACCCGAGTTAATTACTCGGGTTTTTCTTTTTCACTTTATATGATAGATTTACTATATGAAACAATACAAAGCAATAAATCAAAATGTTGAAGTAAACGGACAAACAATTTTGTCCTTTGTTGATGCTCTCGGATCTATGAGAAATATTGGATTTAAAATTTTGACAGAAAAGGGGATTGATAATCCACAAAAAGGAGAATGGTATCCGCAACAAAAGTGGCTAGATGCTTTTACATATATTAGTAGTATTGCTGATTCTTCTACACTTTACGAAATTGGAAGTGCTATTTTTGGAAATGCTGATTTTCCTCCTGAAATTAGTAATATACATGAAGCATTGGCATCAATTGATGTTGCGTATCACTTAAATCATCGTTTAGAGGGAGAAGTTTTGTTTGATGAGAAAACAAAAGAGAAAAAAGATGGGATAGGAAACTATCGTTACAAATCTCTTGACGAGAAAAAAATAGAGGTACTTTGTGATAACCCTTATCCTTGCGACTTTGATCGAGGAATAATATATTCGATGGCCAAGAGATTTAAACCAGAAGATGTATATTTTGTCAAAGTTGAACACGATAAGGAATCTTCTTGCAGAGAAAAAGGGGATAAGCATTGCTCATACATTGTTTCTTGGTAAGAAGATTTATTTAATCTTCCGCATTCTAATTGATTTGGGAGTTACTTCGACAAGTTCGTCGTCTCCGATATATAAGAGGGCGGCTTCTAAATCCATTGTTTGTGGCATATTAAAATGTTCAGAAACTCCCTCTCCTTTCGAGCGCATGTTGCTTAGTTTTTTTGTTTTGCAAGGATTTACAGACAAGTCACCAGTTCTTGAATATTGTCCGATAACTTGTCCTGTATAGACAGAAATATTTGGCCCTAAGAATAAGAGTCCTCTTTTTTGGATGTTAACTAGCCCGTAAAGATTAGTTTCTCCGTTTGTTAAAGATACTAGAGATCCTTGTTCTCTTTCTTCCCAATTCTTTGCATCTTCGGCGTATTCATAAAAAGTATTGTTCATGATTCCTAGTCCTTTGGTGTCGGTTAGAAACTCTCCACGATAACCAAAAAGACCACGTGTAGGGATTAAGAACTCCATAAAGGTTATTTCATCCTCAGAGTACATGTTTTTTACTATACCATTTCTTTTTCCGAGTTTTTCGATAACTATTCCCGAATAATTATCAGGAACCTCGATAGAAACCATCTCGTATGGAACGAGTGTTTTTCCGTCTTTTTCTATAGTAATTACTTGTGGTCTACCAACTTGTAATTCATATCCTTCTCGACGTAAACGCTCTATGAGGATTGCTAAATGTAATTCTCCTCTTCCAGAAACAATCCATGAATCACTTTCAACTTCTTCAATGCGCAGTGCAACATCTGTTTGTAGTTCTTTGTAGATTCTTTCTTTTATTTGTCTTGATGTGCTGTAAGTACCTTCTTTTCCTGAAAAAGGGGAGTTGTTTATAAGAAAACGCATCTTGACGGTTGGTTGATCAATTTTTAAAGAAGGAAGAGCTATCGGTGAATTTCTGTCCGCAATAGTTTCGCCGATAGTAATGTCTGGTATTCCTGCGATTGCTACAATGTCTCCAACGGAAGCTGATTCAACTTCTTGTTTTTCTAATCCGACAAAGGTCATTAACGATGTAATTTTTACATTTTTCTTCTCTCCTTTGCGATTAATATGCGTCACTTCTTGTGCTGATTTAACAGTTCCGTTATGAATTTTACCAATTCCTAGTTTCCCCTTAAAAGAATCTTGGACAAGAGAAGTAATGAGTATTTGGAGAGGCTTTTCCTCTTCTCCACTTGGTTCAGGTATTTTTTCTAAAATAACTTCAAAAAGAGGAGAGATATCTTTCATTTTATTGATGTCTGGTTCGATTCCAGCTTTCCCTTCTTTTGAGCTTGCATAAATTGTAGGAAAATCAAGGAAAGTTTCATCCGCTCCAAGCTCAATAAAGAGATCAAATGTTTTATCGAGCGCTTTTTTAAGATTTGCGTCTGGTTTGTCTATTTTATTAATAACAATAATAATTGGAATTTTTAGAGCTAATGCTTTTTTAAGAACAAATCTTGTTTGTGGCATAGGTCCTTCTTTGGCATCAACTAGGAGCAGACAACCATCGGCCATTGAGAGTACTCTTTCCACCTCACCGCCAAAATCAGCGTGCCCAGGAGTATCAATAATATTGATTTTTATATCTTTAAAAACTATTGAAGCGTTTTTTGAAAAGATGGTAATCCCTCTTTCCTTCTCGAGATCGTTAGAATCCATAATTAATTGAGTTCCGACAACATCTCTGGAAAGTTTAGTGTGTGCCTGACGAAGAAAAGCATCTACAAGCGTTGTTTTGCCGTGATCAACATGAGCAATAATCGCAATATTTCGAACTTTCATCTTTTTTTATAATGCCTATTATTTTTACTTTTTTTCTGATAGTCGGTTTTAGTGTTGAATGTTCTCTTATTAGCAGAAAGTTTAGGAAGAGTTGTGATGGAAATAGTTTTTTTCATAAGTCGTTCAATTTGTCTGATATTTCCTTTTTGGTCTGGAGTTACAAAAGAGATTGCTCTTCCTGTTAATCCCGCTCTTCCTGTACGTCCAATTCGGTGAACATAATCTTCTGAGTTTTGTGGAAGATCGTAATTGATAACAATTGAGATGTCTGAAACATCAATTCCTCTTGCAGCAATATCCGTTGCAACAAGTATTCTATTTTTTCCAACCTTAAAATTGTCCAAAGCTTTTCTTCTTTGGGGCAAAGAACGATCAGAGTGAATTTCAACAGCAGAGTGATTCATTAAATTAATTCTTTCAGTGATTTTTCTTACACTGCTTTTTGTTCGTAAAAAAATTAGAATCTTACCGGTGTTTTCATTAAGGATTTTTTCAAGAAGTGTTGTTTTGGAGTGTTTGTCAACAATAAAGAGTTCCTGTTTTACGCCAGTGGGAACTGTTCCTGACGGTGCAACTTCGATGCGGACAGGCATTTTCATGAAATTAGTGATGATTTGAACAATTGCGTTTGGCATTGTTGCTGAAAAGAGCATGGTTTGATGTTCTTTCGGAGTCAGTGATAAAATCTTTTTAATGTCCGGTAAAAATCCGATGTCCAGCATGTGATCTGCCTCGTCTAAAACTACTATTTTTATCTTGTTAAGGTTGGTAGTTTTTCTTTCTAAATGATCTAAAAGACGACCTGGAGTTGCGATTATAACATCAGGATTCTTTCTCAAATCTTTTATCTGATGATAGATTGGAGTTCCTCCGATTATAACAACGGTTTTGAGGCCGAGTGGTTTTCCTATTTTGCTAAACATTTCGTCAGCTTGAATTGCAAGCTCGCGAGTAGGGGCGAGAATAATTGCTTGCTCTTTCCCTTTCTGCAATCTTTGAATTATTGGTAAAACAAAAGCAAGGGTTTTTCCTGTCCCTGTTTGTGCAATTCCAACAATATCCTTCCCTTCGAGTGCTTCTGGGATACATTGATTTTGAATGGGAGTTGGCTTAATAAAATTATTATTTTTTAGTATTGAGAAGATTTTCTTGTCAACACCTAAACTCTCGAATCTGAGTTCGACAGAATTAGAATTTGTCATTTTTTGGTAACCCGAGATTTTCTTTTAAACTGGTCACCATTAATGACGTAAAAAAGCTTCGAGTTGATATATCCTACAATGTAGGGTTTTAGTAATAAGACAAATAAGTGTAGTATAAAAAACGTCTTTCGTCAAGAGAAATTTCTTGATTGACGCCCCTTTTTTAAAATGGTACTTTCAAAAAAAGATATTTTAGGTAAAATAGAGATTATGGAAGCAGAAGAAATACGTAAAAAATTTTTAGACTTTTTTGAAAAAAGAAGGCATTTTATTACTCCCTCAGCCTCGCTTGTCCCAGAGAATGATCCTTCTGTTCTTTTTAATACTGCAGGGATGCAACCACTGGTTCCTTATCTAATGGGGCTACCTCATCCTTCTTTATCGAAACGTATTGCTAATTCACAGAAATGTCTAAGAACAGTAGATATCGATGACGTTGGGGACAATACGCATCTTACTTTTTTTGAGATGCTTGGAAACTGGTCGCTGGGTGATTATTTTAAAAAGGAAGCAATAGAATGGAGTTTTGAGTTTTTAACATCAAAAAAAGAGGGGCTTGGTCTTGATCCAAGGAGACTTTATGTAACGATATTTGAAGGAGATAAAAATGCTTCTCGCGATGAAACCGCTTACAAAATATGGGAGGAGATATTTAAAAAAGAAAAAATTGATCCTAAGAAAAGAATTTTTGCGATGGGGGCAGAAGCGAATTGGTGGAGTCCAGGAGCGAACGGACCATGTGGCCCAGATAGCGAGATGTTTTATGATGTTACTGGAAGACTCACAGAAGGTTTAACCAAAGAAGAGTTTTTGATGGCTGATGAGAAGGAAGAGGTTGTGGAAATTTGGAATGACGTTTTTATGGAATATGAAAGCAAAGATGGTGAGGTTGTAGGGAAGCTAAAACACCAGAACGTTGATACCGGATCTGGTCTTGAAAGAATAACTTCTATTGTTCAAGAAAAAGAGAATGTTTATGATACAGATCTCTTTTTGCCAGTTATGGAGAAGATAACGGAACTTGCAAAAAAAGATGTGTTAAAATCAAAACGTATTATTGCCGATCATATAAGAACCGTAGTTTTTTTGATTGCAGATGGTGTTTTCCCATCAAACACTGATCAAGGATATGTTTTACGACGCTTGATTCGGCGTGCTATACGACATGCTGATGAAATTGGTATTGAAAAAAATTCACTAACCCTTTTTGTTAGTATTATTGTAGAGAAGTATAAAAGTGCACATCCAAATCTTTTAGAGAAGGAAGAATTTATCAAAAAAGAGATTGAGAAGGAAGAGAAAAAGTTCCGCGAAACGCTTGAAAAGGGGATGAAAAGATTTGAAAAAATAAAGGGGAAAACTGTATCTGGAGAAGAAGCCTTTGTTTTATTTTCAACATATGGTTTCCCAATAGAAATGGTGAAAGAACTTGCTAAAGAAAGAAAAATAGAAGTAGACGAAGAAGCATTTAAAAAAGAAATGGAAAAACACCAAAATCTTTCAAGGACAAGTTCTGCTGGGAAGTTCAAAGGAGGATTGTCGGATTCAAGCGAAAAGACGGTCGCACTGCACACTGCGACACACATTTTTCTTTCTGGCCTGAGAAAGTATCTTGGAGATGGTGTTTTTCAGGCTGGCTCTAATATCAATAACGAAAGAGCAAGATTTGATTTTACTTATCATCAAAAAGTAGAAAAAGAGATTTTGGATAAAATTGAAGAATACGTTAATGACATAATTAAAAAAGGATGTGGGGTAACGTCAGAAATACTCGATAAAGAAAGAGCACGAGAAATAGGGGTCGTTGGTAGTTTTTGGGATAAGTATCCGGACAAAGTGACTGTTTACACTGTAAAATGCAATGACAATATACTTTCTCAAGAACTTTGCGGAGGACCACATATTAAAAATACAAAAGAAATAAAAGGAAGATTTAAAATTATCAAAGAAGAATCAGTGAGTGCTGGTGTAAGAAGAGTAAGGGCAATTATAGAGTAGATTTTAATTGATGACTGTTCCTATTTTTTGTCCGAGAACCGCTTTTTTAAAGTTTCCCTTTTTGTAAATATCGAAAACAACAACTTTGATTTTATTAATTCGGCAAAGATCTATTGCCGAGTTGTCCATTATATTAATATCATCATTGCGGAAAGCTTCTTCGAGAGTAAGAGTATCGTATTTCTTAGCATCGTTATTCTTTATTGGGTCTTTGGTGTAAACCCCATCTACCTTGGTTGCTTTAAATATTGCTTCACATTTTATTTCTAATGCTCTCATTGCCGCGGCTGTGTCGGTGGTAATGAAAGGGAGGCCTGTGCCACCACCGGCAATGACGATCCTTTTTTTCTCAAGATGGCGTATAGCTCTTTTTCTAATAAAAGGTTCTGCGATTTCCTTGATTTCAAAGGCGGTTTGTAGTCTAGTGATAATTCCAATTCTTTCTAATGCGTCTTGAAGTGCCATACCGTTAAATATTGTGGCAAGCATTCCCATATAATCAGCGGTTGTTCTATCGATTCCTTGCTTACTTCCAGCAACACCTCGAAAGATATTACCACCGCCAACGACAATGACAATTTCTACTCCTGTTTTGTAAGCGCTTTTTATTTCTTTTGCAAGATAAAAAATAAAATCGGGATCAAGCCCGAATTTTTCTTTTCCCATCATCGCTTCTCCAGAAAGCTTCAAGAGTATTCTTTTGTATTTTGGTTTTTGTGTCATCTTTAAAACAAGTTATTTTATACTACGTGGTATTATAGTTAACTTCTTGTAAAAGTAAAATATCTTTTTGTGCTATAATAATAACTAGTCGCTTTTATTAAGATTAATATAAAAATAAATATGAGAAAAATAGCAACAACAATTATTATTGTACTTCTCTTGGGGATAGCAACTCTTTATCTTTATGATAAAGATTTTGAAGAACCATTAAATTTTGATGATCCATATATTACTGGAAATATTTATGACGTTGGAGAAGAAAGAATTTTAATAGCAGAAGGGATTGAAGATGAAGACGAGTTTGACATAATGTTTTCTGGAAAAGCTATTTGGCTTTCTATAACAGAAGAAACAAAGATTTTAAATAGTAATAACGAAGAAATTTCTTTTAACGAACTAGAGGTTGGCGAGAAAGTAACTGCATGGACAACAGGATTGATTCTTGAAAGTTATCCAGAGCAAGGAACAGCAAGAATAATCAAAAAAGAAGCGGAACTTTTTGCTTGTTATGTTGGTGGATGTAGTGGAGAGCTTTGCACTAAAGATCCTGAAGCAATTAGTAATTGTGAGCTTCTCCCGGGTATGGAATGCTTTCAAAAAGGAATGAGTTGTGAGGTTGTTGGGAATGAATGTAATTGGGTTTTATCGCAAGAAGCCGCACAATGTTTATTAGAAATAGAGGAGAGTGGAGAGCTTAATGTGAGAGAAAGTAGAATAGGATTTTTATTTGAAATGGCGGAAAACTTTT
>Ga0075120_10000753_pt1 | contig 26755 bp, 25 predicted proteins | sample AntAceMetag02UKL_FD_69792 | JGI IMG/M metagenome (GOLD analysis project Ga0075120, IMG submission 69792) | Saline lake microbial communities from Ace Lake, Antarctica - Antarctic Ace Lake Metagenome 02UKL | ecosystem: Environmental > Aquatic > Non-marine Saline and Alkaline > Saline | place...
TGGTCAAAAGGTTACTTCATATCTACAGTCGGTCATCACGGAGATGAGGCGATGTTGAAGAAGTACGTAAAGAATCAGGGCACAGGTAAAAACTATAAACCTCTGCATCAAGAGGATCTGCATTTATGACATACAAGCCGGAGGCTTGTTAATGCCCCGCTGCTTGCCGCGGGGTAGTTTACTATTGCAATACTGTTTCAATCACACTAAGTGCGCACAGGGCAACACGCTCAGCGGCTTTACCATCAATAGTTCCAACTAATTGTGAACCATATGATTGCCTGCGTTCTGCTTTTTCATCCGGATAATCAAAACTTCTTTTGACAGCATTAATCATTTGCTCAGGAGTGCTGACTTCGATTCCGACATCGCGCCATTTGTACTCGATATCACTGGGATCATAGCTGTGAAAGAGTTGTTGCAGCGGATTATTCACCAGTACAACAGGGCGGTCGAGTGCCATTGCCTCCATGAATGCCGATGATACATCTGAGATAACCACGTCAGCCGCCACAAGGGAGGGGGTAATATCCTGATCACGTACATGAATAATATTTTCTTCGAGCAGAGATAACAAATCGTAGAGTTCAACCCATTCCAGCGGCGCCATTCCATGTAGTTTTATTATTACTTTTGTACCATCAGCAGTCAGATCGCGAATTCTATCAGTAACAACCGGTACAGCAGAGAGTTCAAGGTTATAAGTGGGTGCAAAAAGGACTACCCTGTCTCCAGGATTAAATCCAAATTCCGCCCTGGCTGAATTCTTTGTAAGTTCTCCCCTGCCAATGGGATCAAATTTTGTCAGTCCGGTTGCGAACACCGGGCTATGAATTACTTTGCTAAGAATATCAGCGTGGTACTGACCGGGAACACAAATCATATCTGCACGATTCTCACGCTGGACTGTCGCAGCATGTGTGTAAAAAGTTCCTTTGCAGATCAAACCGTGATTGACATTGACTATTTTGCCGCCCCAGAGCACTTCTCCAAAATCAGCATCAGCCATTATTGTAATATCCGGCTCCCATGTTGTTATTTCGTTTAATGGTATCCAGTCAAGCCCTTTTGCAATTAATGCCTGGATATGGAAATCTTCAAGACCAATTCCCGGCATACCATTCATTGATTCCTGGAATGGGGGAGAAGAATAGATAACGTCAATCTCAGGTCGATTATCCGATATCCATTTCCTGACCGGTTCCAGGTGAGGCAGGTGCAAATTTCTTTTCGCGTAAAATAGTATTTTCATTAAACCGGTTCCTTTTCGGCAGCTAACATGCCAAGGTGAGCAGCGAATTCAACAGCTACCGGATTATCCGGGTTATTTCTTAATGCAATTCCGACCTGTTTTTTCGCTTCATCAAGTTTTCCGCGCTTTTCATAGTGCATTGCCAAACGAAGATTTCCATTTTCAGGGTGATAAGAAGCCGATCCTGTATTTATTTGCAAAATTTGATTTGATTGGTTTGTCTTTGGAGTGACAGATCGAAGAATGCCTCCTATCGAGTCTGACAACTCCCTGACACGTTTTTCAGCATATTCCCTTTGCCGGGTTGTCAACTGTTTCTTGCTGGTATCCAAATTATTTTCGGTTGTAACCGGATACGGTGCTGCAACATCCAACGTTAATGCGGCATCAATTATTCTTCGAGCCGATTGACCATCAGTTTCATGAATAAAACCGGAGATATACTTTTGCCGCTTACCGCTGAATTCACCGGGAAATGCAAGGCTCCGACGCACTCCATCAATGACTTCTTCGAGGTTCGTGGCTACAATCAAAGCATCCCTGCAAACAAACTCGGCGTCACGCTCATCATAACCTTCATGCATTACCTTATTAGGATTATCGAATAGTACCACGGGTTTATCCAGTGCAAGAAACTCGAGCCATGCAGAGGAAACATCAGAAACGATAACATCAGCAACCCGTAAATAAGGATGCAGATCAAAATTATCTATTGTTTTGATATTTGGATGGTGTTGAAACGCATGAGTAATTGCTCTTTTAATTATACTGGGTGTATTGGGATGCAGCTTTATGAAGAGAATCGTATTATCATTCGCAAGAACACCAATTCGAGTCCATAGAATCGAAGCTGCAGAATACTCCATATCATGTGTGGGTGCGTATAAGACGATTTTTTTATGCGGATCGAGACCAGCTTGATGAATAATTTCTTCCCTTGATAGATATCCCGGGGAGAAAATAGAGTCCAGGGGTGTGAAGCCTGTTGAAATCACTTTAGTGTAAACTTTGCCGGAATTTGCAAGTCTGTTCTTATAAAAGTTTCCGGGAACACAAACCATGTCAAATGTGTTATACTTATGAAGTTTGGAGCTGACAGGTGAAAATCGACCCTTACTGCTGAGTGATCTTGTTATATAAATTGTTTTTCCGCTGCCTGTTAAAAAGGTGGCTTTTAGATCGGAAATAAAAGTTATATCAGGTTCCCATTTCTGAGGATCTTGTATCACATCAACTCCCTGCTGATGCAATAACTTTGCTTCACCAGGTGGTAATCCAAGATTTTGTTCAGAATCATAAGGATGAATTACGAAAGCTATTTCGAATTCACCTGTCTTCTGCAGCTCTCTGAAAACAGGAAGCAGGGAAGAGGTATCCAACAAAGTATGAAAGTAAAACAGTGCTCGACGCATTTTTATCTCGTTAATTGATTATACACAGAATCTTTATGCATATCTTGTGCCTGTCGGGATAACGAAATATTATCAACCTAACCTTAAGTATTATAAGTATGTCAGAAGATATCATTGATGGATATTGTTCTTTATTGAGTGCTTATGTTTCTGTTGAATGGCATAAATTTCCGCTCTATCCCGGAAAGGAATGAAATCGCAGTTGACAAGAGAGATAATATTGAGCTTATTGAATAATTAAAAGTGATTCTGTTTTGGAGATTTAGAGTCCAATTCTGCGAAATTGACATACTCCGAACCGTTGAGAGAAATCTTGATTAACACATTGTTAGAATCTAACTTGCAAACTCTATTTACGAAGAAAAAAGGAATATATCATGAAGGACAACATTCATCCTCCATTTCACTATGTTTCAGTCAATTGCGCTTGTGGTGCATCATGGCAGACTCGCAGTACGATTATGGATGAGATAAAAGTAGAAATCTGCTCAAATTGCCATCCGTTTTTTACCGGTAAACAAAAGTTGGTTGATACAGCCGGACGAGTCGATAAGTTCTACAAGAAATATGGCATAAGCTCCGAGGCATAACCTTGAATAGGAATATAAAAGATTCACGGGTGACTGTCGGTGGACAGGCAGTGCTGGAAGGTGTAATGATGCGCAGCCCCTGGCGGATTGCAACTGCTGTTCGTGATCTGGAGGGGGTTATCAAAGTTAAAGCCTTTCCATTCGTCAGCTTTTCGCGGAGGAACAAAATTGCCGGTCTGCCTGTTTTACGTGGAGCAATCGGGTTGTTTGAGGCGTTGAAGATTGGAATTGACTCTTTGAACTGGTCCGGCGAGATTGCCGGTGAGGTAGAAGGCAAACCGACTTTTTGGGATAAGGCGCTTGAAGGAGCAGCATTTCTTTTCGCTATGGTATTAGGAATAGGCTTATTCATGGCGGTTCCCTATGCTGTGGCTGGATTGGTTCCAAAAACTGATAACCAGGTACTTTTTCATCTTATTGCCGGTACTTTGCGGATCCTGCTATTGCTTGGCTATATGGCGGGAATCTCATTAATCCCGGATATTACCAGGGTATTTCAGTATCACGGCGCAGAACACAAGAGCATTTTCACATTCGAAAGAAAACTGGAACTTTGCTCAGCTAACGCAATTGATCAGAGCCGATTTCATCCAAGATGCGGAACAAGTTTTCTCCTCCTCGCTGCGGTGCTCACGATGATAGGGTTTATGACGTTTGACAGTGCGTATATAGGATTAGGCGGCATTTTCTCAAACGTTCTGCATAGAGTGCTTGTTCATCTTCCATTCATACCGGTGGTAGCTGGTTTGTCCTATGAAGTTCTCCGTCTTGTCGAAAAACATTCAGAGGAACCGGCATGGCAGCCCCTGGTTCGTCCCGGATTCTGGCTACAGGGAATCACAACCAGGGAACCAGATCAGGAGCAGATTGAAGTGGCATTAGCATCTTTACATGAAGCTCTGAGGAAAGATAATGATCAGTTTGAGGGGATAGACCGGAATTCTGTTATCCAGGATCTCACAGTCGAACTAAAAGAGTCAGCGTGAAATCAAGACAGAAAATCATAAAAGCTGATAATGTTACAAAACTGGAAGATGCGCTCGCCGCTGAAGCAATAGATAAACTACTTAATCATTACATTCCCTGGATTGAAAAGGCATTGGGATCACTTGATGGAGATGATATTTGGGCGAGACCCAATAAATCCAGCAATAGTATCGCTAATCTTCTTCTACACCTGGAAGGCAATGTTCGTCAATGGATAATATGTGGATTGGGTGGCGAGAAGGACAACAGACAGCGCGACCTGGAATTTACATCAACAAAGTCTGACAACACTGGTTCGTTTCTCTCAGACCTCAAAAATACTGTAATGAGTGCATGCGAAGTGATTGAAAAGTTCCAGGATGAAGATATGCTGCTGACCTCATTTACCATCCAGGGATTTGAAACGACAGCATTTTCAGCTATTTTCCATGTAGTCGAACACTTTTCATATCATACCGGGCAGATTGTATGGATCGCGAAATCGATCTCTGGAAAAGATATGCAGTTTTACAACCTGTAAAATTATATATGAATTTGAACAACTCAGACAATTTTGATCTTAAAACTGATTTGAATACCGGTATATTAAAGCGTACCTTGAAAACTCAAATATTTACTGAAAGATTTTTTGTTTAGTTCAGGAGATGAATGAATATGTTTAATATTGATGAAGCTTTTGAAATGGCGGAGCAGATCGAGCGTGATGGCGCTAAGTTTTATCGCATTGCTGCCGAAAATGTAACCGAAGTGGAAGGGAAGGACCTCCTCCTCGAACTTGCGAGGATGGAGGATGAGCATGAGGTGGTCTTCGCAAATCTGCGCAAAAAAATAGTTGGTCAGGATTGGCAAGATGCAGCTTATGATCCCGAGGGAGAAGCTGCTTACTATCTTCAATCATTTGCCAAAGGCAGAGTTTTTGACTCACGAAAAGATATCAGCGAGAAATTCAGCGGTATTGAGACTTTAGCTGATTTACTTGGGATCGCTATACAATTTGAGCGTGACACAATTGCGTTTTTTACTGGCATACAGGATGTTGTACCGGAATCACTTGGTAAGGATAAAGTTACAAGTATCATTCGGGAAGAAATGGGACATGTAACTTTACTTTCAAGAAGGTTAGAAAGATTATCCTGATCTGGATATTGCATATATAAACACACTTTAAGATAAGAAACAAACTTGAGTTATTATTTTTCAATTTTAAAAAAATGAGGTTATGATGAAGGGTTTAAAGCTTTTTAGTGTTTTGGTAATCCTGGTTTTATTAGTTTCGTGTTCCGGGCAGAAGGTATCTGAACAAGAAACTGTTCAAACTGGTGTAGGCGAGGTTGTAAAAGTTGGAGAACCTTTGAGTTTGACTGAAACAACTGCTTTGAATGATCTACTAATGCAACCTGCTCAATATGTTGGAAAAACATTATTGCTCGAAGGTGCTGTAAAGAACAGATGCGATGGTACGGGGTGTTGGGTATCGATAGCGGAAAATGATTCTTCAGAGATTTTTTACGTGAAAAGTTCAGACCATTCATTCATCTTTCCTGAAGAATGCGTGAACAGAAGTATCCGCGTTCAGGGAGATTTAATGGTAGTAACACCGGAAGCTGAGGAAGGACACAAGCATGAAGAAGGAGCTGACTTGAAGGAAGGCCACGTATGTCCTTCTCCAACTTATTTCTTAAATCCTGTAGGTATGGAATTTACACCTGAAAAAGGGAAAGAATCGATTTAGATTTCGTGCAATACAAATTATTTCACCATTTCCGGTGAAATGAATTTATATTTAAGAGGCAGGTATATCCTGCCTTTTTTTATGGAAGTTTTTCAGGTTGTCCGGCAAGTGCATACAGGACAATATTAGTACCCATTTGCAGGGCAGCTATATGTTTTTCAACTGTATCGTTATGAACATGTGTATCCTCCCAGCCATCACCCAAGTCGCATTCGTATGTATAAAATAGTACAATTCTGCCTTTATCCATGATTGCCAGACCTTGTGGTGGTTTGCCGTCATGTTCATGAATCTTGGGCAAACCACTATTGAAATCATAAGCGATGTGATAAATGGGGTGGTAGAATGGAACTTCGACCAGGTCTTTTTCAGGAAATACTTTTTTCAACTCCTTCCTGAAAGACTCATCAAGACCGAAATTATCATCTACATGAATAAAACCACCTCCAATTAAGTATTCTCGCAGGCGGGATGCTTCAGTTGCTGAGAATAGAATATTTCCATGTCCTGTCAGGTAAAGGTAGGAATAAGAGAACAGATCATCATCAAGAATACTTACAATATTTTCTTTTTCAGCTACTTGAAGAGTGGTCTCTTCACGGATAAATTTTTGCAGATTTACCAGGGAGGAGGGGTCGGCATACCAATCACCGCCTCCATTGTATTTTACTCGACCAATCGCAAACTCAGAACCACTTGTAGTAGAGACAAAATACAGGGTAGCAATAAATATGAGTAGAGAAAATTTGTATCGTATCAGGCAGGCATTCAGTTTTAATTTCACCTTAATTACTTCTTGTGTTATCAATATTTAAATTCTTTAAAATATTATTTCAGTACCATCTGTGTGATTGACACAATTAATCATCCCCGATTGAAAAACTTTTCAGTTCTGATATGTATCCACCACTTGTTTTAAAAAATATATTCCCGACATTTTTGGCATAAGCCGTCCAGACTGTATCAGGATCGTCGTCTGAATTGCTGTTTATATAATATTGTATTTCTTTAATAACAACAGTATTGGTAAAAGTTCCGGATGGCACTGTAATCATGCTGTCAACCGCAATAATCTGAGATTCATAACGAAATCCCGCTGAATCTAAAGCTGTCCAGCTACGTCCAACTTCAAGAGGAAGTTGAAGATATACAATCGGAACAGACGTATCAGGGTAGGAAACATATAGTTTGTTAAAGTCCCAATATGCCATAGCATGGAAAGTTCCAGCCGGACCATCCTCCTTAATTATCGCACTATCGCCGAACTGCAATTCTTTATGACTGATTACTGTATATATAAAGTCCTGGCTTGAGCCGACAGTATAAATCCACTCACTACCCAGGTTAAGGGGATAAAAACCTCTTTGCTCACCCCAGGGATCCTCATCTACCTGGATCGGATTATTCTCAGTGCAATTCATAAAAAATAATGAAGCCGCAACGGCAATAATTTGTACGATATCTATTTGTTTAGAATGGGACACTTTTACGATTAAATTCCTTAAGTACTTTAACCAGGATATCTTTTCTGTCTGCATAGGGTAGAAATGCAGATTTAAATCCGTATATCAATATGCTCTCAATATCTTGTCTGCTGAAGCCAAGTTGTTTATGAGCAATCATTATTTCTTCACTGACAGTAGTTGCGCTCATTAACCTGTTGTCGGTATTTATCGTAACCCTGAGTCCAATATCGAAATAAAATCGGAGCGGGTGTTCATCCAGAGATTTGACAGTCCCAACATGCATGTTTGATGAAATACAGCACTCAAGGGGTATCCGATGGTCATTGACATAATTCAATAGGTCGCCGTCTTCTTTCAACCGGGTACCATGTCCGATACGATGAGCCATTAATACATGAAGAGCCTGCTTGATTGATGCAGGTCCCCACGCTTCCCCGGCATGAACCGTGCAAGGGATATTATTATTCCTGATAAGGGCAAATGCATCGGCATGATCCTTTGCCGGATAATGATCCTCCTGCCCAGCAAGATCAAAACCAACAACTCCTCTTCCTTTATATGCTACAGTTAACTCTGCAAGACTTAGCGAAACGGAAGGTTCAATATTTCTCATACCACATACAATTACCCCAGTTTTTATTCCGGTTTTCATTTCACCAGCCTTTAGACCGTGCAAAACTGCATTCATTACCTGGGTCAATCGAAGTGATTTTCGCTGGTGTAAGATTGGAGAAAAACGAACCTCGAGATACCATACTCCTTCATTCCATGCGTCTTCGCAAAGTTCCTCTGCTATTTGCGAAATATCCTCTTCATCCTGCATTACTGATAAGGTCGTATCGAATGCGCGAAGGTAGTCAGCAAGGCTGTTAACCTGTTTTCCTGCCTCAAGATTTTTGCGAAGGCTCTTCTCATCTTTGGCAGGGAGTTCAATTTGCCGTTTTTCTGCCAGTTCCATCAGGGTCGGTACTCGAACTGATCCATCCAAATGGCAATGAAGATCAGTCTTTGGCAGTTTATGAATTTCTTCAATTGTTAAAGCTTTGTCGCTCATTGCTGTCCTTTTTAATTTATCCTGATTCAAAATAACCTTTCAATCGCATCTATCCAAGTTAAAAGGTGTATTTTGCGAGTATGGTGCTAATGGAATTGAATGAGGATGTTAACAATTATTAAACCGATGCTGCCACATCGGTTTAATAAACTGGATTTTTCGTGCGGAGAATCTTCTGAATTGTTCGAAATGGTTTTGAATATTTCATGATGTTCTGTTTAGATGTATTTATTAAACAAATATTTGATATATGCGCTCGTTAATGTGATTGACACTCAAAACTGCAAGCTGATTATATTGTTTAAATTCGGCGAAATGTTTATCGTCAGGATTTTTCAGTAACATTCTCAATGCATCCGATACCTTCGGTTCACCTAAGACCGAATACTCTTTCGGATAAAGATTATTTCTTATTTGAGAAACAAGACCGGTCTGCCTTAATGCTGTCTGCTGTATATTCAAGATCAGCCGCCTACTTTCAAATTTGATAATCTTTTTAGATCAATCAGCCTATTAATTCAGAATTTGTCGAATATTTCTTTTCAAATGTTTCGTGAACTAATTCATTGTATTCCAGGGCTTTACTCAGGCTTGAAATTCTTTCAGCTTCCCGCAGATTTGCCACCCAGATAAAAAGTCTTGAAACCCCGGTTTGCTGCATAGTTCTTTTGACAAATTCCGGCGCTCCAGCAATAACCATTTCTCCACCGGCTTTACGCAATCTGGCTTCTGAGTTTAAAAGACATGCAGCAAGTGTAGAGTGAAAGAAACGCATTCCATTGAGTCCGACAACTATTCGTTTTGTTCCCGAATCAATTTCATTATCAATCAAATCTTCAAGCCCACCCTGCAAATCCAGGTCAACCATTCTACCAGCATGGAAATAGGTTGTTTTGTCAACTCGGTAATAAGGATAGTTCTTAATTTTCATATCATACTCTGAAATGTCTCTCATGCTCTAAAGTTCAAATAATATCTGCCGATAGTATGATTAGGAGTAGAATGTCATTTTCTCAATTCATCTCCTGTTTATTCATTAGCAATGTACATGCCACACTTTCCCGAGTTGTTGTAGATTCCGTAAGATATATATAAACAATAGCATATATTACTATGCCAAATCTTTCTCAATATTATTGAAAATGGATTTGTCACTTTTTCGTAGCACTATTCGCAAAGATTAATGTAATAGCTTAAATAACAAGGCATAATAACACTCATAAATGTTACAATGTGTCTTTTACTGAAATCAATCAATTATCTGTGCAGGTATAAGAAAGAAGATATTCAAAAAAGTTAAAGCCAATGGAGCAATAAATTACATCTGCTCAATTCAAGCATTCTATGACTCTGCCGATTAAATAGGTAAGAAATGGATTGAGAGAAGAATGACAATTGGATCAAATCTAACATTATCAAATATATCTCCGACAACTCGATCTACATCTCTCTCTCCCTCTCGCTCCAAATCAAAAACTGAAAATGAAGCAGGCGAAAACCAATCATCAATTCAGGAATCTAACCAGGTACATTCCAGGCAGTGGTCAACCGCTTCGGGACATGAGCTATATAAAAAAGTACAAGAATTATATGCTGAGGAGGGAAGGTCAAGGCTGGATAATCTTCCCGGAGATACTGAAAAAGCTCAAGCTGTGGGTGTAGGTAGAAGTATAGATACCTTTGCTTGAGATAAACATATTAATACAACAAAATTATTTTGAATTTCTGTAATCCAACCATTCAAAATTACCCTCCCGGGTAATGACTTTCCTGATCAAAGGCGTTTTTGCCGGTTCTTTTTTCATAATAGTTACACCTCCGGATAAACGATTATGAACAGTCTTGCATTGACTTTCATCATTGCCCATTATCAGCAGGATTTCTTCACCTTGCTGCACAAAATCTCCGACCTTCTTCTTAAAGATAAATCCAGATGTTGGATCGATTACATCGTCAGTTTTCTTTCTGCCGGCACCAATTAATACACCACAATATCCAACTTCTCGTGCGTGAATTTCTGATATATAACCAGACTTTGAAGCTGTCAGGGGTATAACGATTCGTGGCTGGTCATAGATGCCGTGATTCTCCTCGAAAACACCTGTATCACCACCCTGTGCATTTACAGCTTGAGAGAATTTGTCAAATGCACTACCATTATTCCATGCTTCTCTTAATCGATTGATTCCCTGCTCAATATTTCCGGTTATCCCGGCGAGCATCAATAATGTTCCACCAAGGGATTCTGTCAGTTCTACGATATCAGGAGGCATATATTTTCTTCGCAATACATCGATACTTTCTTCTGTTTCAAGCCAGTTTCCAACTGTTCTGCCAATAGGTTCATCCATAGTCGTAATAAGGGCTGCTGCTTTTAATTCAAAACGTTCAGCACAATTAACCAGCCATTGTCCAAGTTCTATCGCTTCCGGTTCGGTTTCCATAAAAGCACCTTTGCCGCATTTAACGTCAAAAACTATAGAACCAATGCCTTCAGCGACTTTCTTGGATAATATTGAAGCAGTGATCAGGGGAAGTGAACGTACTGTTGAAGTAACATCCCGAAGGGCGTACATACGTCTATCGGCGGGAACGAGGTCATCAGTTTGAGCGCCGAATGCCAATCCATTCCTAAAAGATAAATCCTTTATTTCATCTATACTTAAGGCAGTACTAAGTCCGGGAATAGATTCAAGTTTGTCGAGAGTACCCCCTGTAAAACCAAGACCTCTTCCGGCAATAGTGGGAATAACCATCCCTGAAGCTGAGAGCAGTGGCGCTAGGATCAGTGTGATCTTATCACCAACACCCCCGGTGCTGTGTTTATCACCAGTTGGGTCATTTATGTTTGAAAGATCTACACGATTTCCTGATTGAATCATTGCTTTGGTCAAAGCGATAGTCTCTTCATAGGACATACCCTGGAAAAAAACCGACATCATCCATGCAGTCATTTGATAATCATGGACTTCGCCTTCTATAAATCCCTGTATAAAATCATGGATTTCTGAAGGTTTGTGCGAATTCCCGCGCTGTTTTTCAGCAATAAATTCATATGGTGATAACACTTTGATCGGATCCTTATTGTGGAATAGACAATATCAATTTTCCTGGGTTGGCTAAATATAAATAAATGGTATAGTTTTTAAGATTTTCAGTGCCTGCCTGTTTTTCGGAATATCCTAATCCCTTATCATTTTACTAATGATCTCCTCTGTCAATCTTTCCCTTTGTTTCAGGCTCAGGTGAATCCACTTAGCTCGCAAGACAGCAGTATCAGGTTCCTCGCCTTCATTCATTCTTAGAACAATTATTGTTGGTTCTCCAACTTCCCTCAGAGGAGGATCGCTGGAACTAATTTTATATTTCAGGGTTGATCCAATTCCGAATAATGGAGCGATCAGGCGCATACCACCTTCTGAGACATCTAACATCTCTGCTTTATAATGCTTCTTATCATCTAATGTAGAAATTTTAATCAGTAGCTTTCCGGGAAAGCGTTCAAACCGTCTTCGGGTTATTACCTTTCTTTCTCGTGTGGATTCCCTTCGCTGCTGCCATACAGTCAATTTAACAGCCAGGTAAAGGAACATCAGGAGAATAAATATAATAATAAATGGACCGAGCCTGTCTAAAAGGCTCGATTCCGGCAGACGCAAGTACTGTATTATATTTTTATCTATATTTCCCATAATTCTCTGATCTTGTTCTATACTTATAATCGGTGTTGGTCAATATTAACTTAAGCTCTACAAATCGCATGTTTCATATGAAAAGTCAAATAATATAATTTCATATTAGTTTCTCTGCAATTCAAATGCGGGGTAATATTTATAAAAATATATGATGAAATTCAATCTATTTAGACCAGTAAGTTCGTGTGAGTAGTACTAATACAGTAAAAATCTCCAAACGCCCTGCAATCATCAGAAAGCTAAGTATCCATTTCCCAAATGAGGGAATTGAAGCATAATTATCCGTAGGTCCCACATCTCCCAAACCTGGCCCGATATTGCTCAAACATGCAACAACGCTTGTAAAGGAAGTAACGTGATCAAGCCCCAGCGCTGCCATAATCAAAACACCTACCATCAGAAGTAAAGCGTAAAGAAGAAAAAATGCCAATACATTTGCAACAATATCATCCTGTATTACTTTTCGTCCGAGACGAATTGGATAGATCGAACTTGGGTGTACTAATTTATGCAGCTCAACACGCGCCTGTTTTAGAAGGATTTGAATGCGCATTGTTTTCATCCCGCCGCCGGTAGAACCTGCCATGCCTCCGATAAACATTAAACCGACAAGAATCACCTGGGCGAGAGGGTGCCAGAGCTCAAAATCAGCGGTAGCATAACCGGTTGTGGATATAATTGCTGCAACTTGAAAAGCGCCTTCACGGAATGATTGTTCCAGACCGATACCATCAAACAGGCGAAAGATAGTAACAATCACTATGCATCCCAGGATCAACCAGATGTAAAACCTGAATTCCCTGCTATTCCAATAGCGGTTGAATTTCCCTCTTAATGCGTAGTAATGAAGACTGAAGTTTACCCCGGCAACAACCATGAAGAATGTTATAACATATTGTATATAAGGGGAAGAATAATGAGCTATCGAAGCATTTTTTGTTGAAAAACCACCAGTAGCTAAAGTTCCGAATGCATGACAAGTGCTGTCGAACCAATCCATACCACCCAACATCAACAATATGATTTCAAGAATAGTAATCAGTACATAAACTCCCCATAGTATTTCAGCCGTGCTCTTGATACGTGGTGTCAGTTTATCAGCAGTCGGTCCCGGAGATTCTGCCTTGAACATCTGCATCCCTCCGACGCCGAGAAAGGGTAGAATGGCAATTGAGAAGACAATAATTCCCATACCACCAATCCAATGCGTAAAACTTCTCCAGAACAGGATACCATGCGGAAGTGATTCAATATCAGTGAGAATTGATGCACCGGTAGTGGTGAAACCCGAAACTGATTCAAATAATGCGTTTGTAATATTCGGGATAGAATTTGTAAAAAGGTAAGGAAGCGCTCCAGCAATTCCCATTATCATCCAACCAAATGTTACAACGGCAAATCCATCACGGGTGCTTAAGTCCATCTCTTTCCCTGCACCCTTAATCATTATGAAACCAAATATGATAGAGACAAATGCAGAAATACTAATCCCTAATGAATCACCATCTCTATAGATTAGCGAGACAAAAAGCGCAAGGAACATGCTTGCGCCAAGCATGATAAGGATCAATCCTAAAATACGAATGACCGCACGGGGATTTAGGGATCGTTTCAAATTAACCAAACAATTTTAAAACTGCTTTGACGGATTCTGACAGACAAAAGATAACCACCTTGTCTCCGATATAAATATTTGTAGAGCCTACTGGAATCTCAGGACCATGTTCATGTTCAATAGCAACTACAATAGAGCCTGGAGGGAATTTAATGTCTTTTATCTGCTTGCCTACTATTTGCGATTTGGCATCGACTAAAAATTCAATAGTTTCGCCCTTGATCCCGATCATATGCCGTAAGCTGATAACACCTTTGTGGCGAATATATTTAAAGATTGCATTAGAAGTTAAAACATTGGCATTTATCGTAATATCCAAACCAATAGTCTTTACAATCGGAACATAGTCAGATTTACCAACAAGGGTGATTGTTTTGGGTACTTTGAGATGACGTGCTAAAAGAGAAGTTACAATATTATTTTCATCGTCATCTGTCAAGGCAACGAAGACATCCTGGTCAATAATGCCTTCCTGAGTTATCAGGTCAAGATTGGACGCTTCGCCGATTACAACCATTACGTTTTCCAGTTCTTCGGCAGCCAATTTTCCACGATGTTTATCACCTTCAATTACCTTGATATGAACCCTTTTATCGGATGCGAGCTTTTCAGCTACCATTCTCCCTATAGCAGATGCGCCATATATCATAACATGACGTGATTCACCCTCTTTTTGTCCGGTCATCATGAACATGTCGTTCATGTTTTCAGGTCTGCATGAGACATAGACTATATCATCATATTGTACATGATCTTTGCCGTGGGGAATAATACCGGTTCCATCTCTCGTGATTGCTATTAATCTGAAATCGACATCTGATACTACACGGTCAATATCGATTAGAGACTTGCCCGCAATGGGAGAACCTTCCATTACCCTGATACCAACGATAACAATACCACCCTTGCAGAAGGGAATGATTTCAAGAGCCTGAGGAAAACGGATCAACCTTACAATTTCATTTGTCGCCTCAAGTTCAGGATGAATTATCATGTCAATCCCCAAAGAGGAGGGGGATAAGACTTCCTGTTCAAGGGAGAATTCCCTGTTGCGGACCCGGGCGATCTTAGTTTTAACACCGAATTGTCTTGCGATCATGCAGGCAAGAATATTGACCTCATCAACTGCTGTTACTGCTATCAACATGTCAGCCTTTGCGATTCCAGCTTCACTTAACAAGTTCGGGCTGGTACCATTTCCGACAATTGGCAAAACATCTAATGATTCTGAAATTGATGCTATCTTCTCGGGATCGTTGTCGATAACAGTAATGTCATGGTTCTCGCGGCTGATCAATCCGGCAAGATGTCCACCGACTGCACCTGCTCCAACTAAGATGATCTTCACGGGTGGTTACCTCTGATTTGATCCAGGTTGTTCATATACGGCTTAAGAACTCGCGGAATACGTACTCTTCTTTCAGGAGTTTGATAATTTTCAAGGATAGACACCATCAAGCGGCTTGTGGCTAATGCAGAACCATTCAGGGTATGAGGATAATTTGGTTTATTTCCGACCTTTTCTCTGTACCTGAGATTCATTCGCCTCGCCTGGAAATCACGAAAATTACTGATACTACTGCATTCCAACCAGTTTTCTGTTGCGGGAGACCATACTTCAATATCAAAACAGCGTGCTGCCGCAAAAGATAATTCACCACAACAGAGTTCAACCACCCTGTAGGGTAACTCCAACATATCGAGAAGTCTGGTCGCACTGCTTAAGATGTCCAATTGGGTTTGTTCGCTGCTCTCAGGCTCAACAATTTGCACCAGTTCAACTTTGTTGAATTGATGTATGCGAAGCAGACCGCGCGTTTCAGCGCCATAAGCGCCCGCTTCACGCCGGAAGCATGCTGAATAAGCAGTATATTTTATCGGTAAATCTTTATAATTCAGTATTTCATTCCTGTGAAGATTAGTGATGGGAACCTCGGATGTGGGGATCAGGTATAGTTCATCGTTCCCAACATAATACATATCATCTTCAAGCTTTGGAAGCTGTCCCGTTCCCAGGGCTGAATCTCTATTCACCAGGAATGGAATGAACACTTCCTTATAATCTTCATTATGGACGTGTTCATCAAGCATAAAATTAATCAAGGCGCGTTCAAGGGTTGCACCATCTCCTATATAAACCGGAAAAGCAGTGCCTGTAATCTTTGAACCGCGTGCCATGTCAAGAATTCCCAACTCCTCGGCAAGAGTCACGTGGTCGATGATTTTATAATCAAATTTTGAAAATTGAGTTGCTTCCCTGTAAATAACATTCTGGTCTTCAGTCAATCCCTCTGGCGCCTTTTCATCAGGCTCAGCAGGAATGGTTAGAAGCAAAGAGTTACGTTTATCTTTAAAAATATTCGCTTCTTCATCAATTTCAGCGATTTGTACTCTTATGTTTTTGGCAGCTTTCATCTCTTCTGCAGCATCGTTTCCAGCTTTTTTCACTGCTCCGATATCTCTGGATGCTTTATTCAATTCGGATTTCAGACGCTCGGATTGCGCAATGCGATTTCGCCACTGATCATCAATTACTACTGCTTCTTCAATGTCTGCATCAAAACCTTTCCTTGCGATAGATTCCTTTATCTCATTTGGATCTTTACGAATACGACGGATATCGTGCATTTCTTATTGTCCTTTTAGTGTCAGCATAACCCAGATTGTATTGATAATAATTTTAATATCAAGGCTTATAGAAATATTTTCTATGTAAAACAGATCATACGGAATTTTTTCTCGTACATCCTGAATGCTCGAGTCATATTTACATCTGATCTGTGCCCAGCCGGTAAGACCGGGTTTAACATTATGACGGCGGTTATAGAATGGAATTTTACTGATAAATTCATTCACAAATACCCTGCGTTCCGGTCTTGGACCTACAAGACTCATATCACCTTTCAACACATTCCATGCTTGCGGAAGTTCGTCAATCCGAGTACTTCTCATAAAACGACCGAAAGGTGTTACTCTCGGATCCTTTTCTGTTGCCCACACAGCCCCGGTTCCTTTCTCGGCGTCCGCTATCATTGATCGAAACTTATACAGTTTGAATTCTTTACCTCTGTAACCTACTCTATCCTGACTATACAGAGCCGGACCTTTTGATGTTGCCATTACTAATATTCCTACCAGGAGCATAACGGGCATTCCAATGGTCAGAATTATCAGCGAAACGACGATATCCATAGTCCTCTTGACAAGGCTGGAAAAGGGATCAAGAAGGAGAGGAAAAACTTCCATCAAAGGTACGCCATAAAGTTGCTGACTACGTGCCAGACCGACAAGAATTTGATAAAAATCCGGAATAATCATCATTCGCAACTGGTAACGACTGACCCGGTCAATGATATCCATCAGTTTCTTACGGTTCGATGGCTCCAACGAAAGCAAAACAAATTCAACTTCCCTGCCTTCAGGAGTATCAAGGAACTCTTCGAGGTCCTTTAAGCAGATTGTCTCAATATCATCGGGTGTATTCTCGGAATCATCGACTTTGGCAATAGCGATTAATTCATAACCAAATTCGGGAGCGTCCTGCAATGTTCTGAGTAGCCTTCTGCCTCTTTTAGCATAACCGATCAGGATAGCTTTATATCTTCCAATGTTTTTTCTGAAAGACCTCCGGATCAAATTACGAAAAAGTGCTCGTCCGCCGCCGGACAGAATAATAATTATAGCAACATATACTAATAACATTATTCTTGATGCGTTCAGTGGTTTGATGGAATCAATATGACCGGTCTTATCAATTTCCTGTATATCGGGAATAGCCTGGATAAGAATAAATAGAATAATTAAACCAATAAAAGCGCATTTTGTCACATCAGCGAATGCTTCGTATCGAGATGTACTCAACTGATTTTTGTACATTCCCTTTAACGCATAAATAATAAGCCAGAAGCTCGCAAATGAAATGCTCATCAAAAACCGGATTTCAATCTGAGGTTTTAGAGGATTCTCAAAAAAGCCAGATTCAAATTTCAGGTAATATACAGCCATCAAACCCAGCTGGAATGCAATCAGGTCAATCAGCAGATAGACCGGGCTGCGATTTCGGATAACCCATTTCAACGTTGATGATCCCAAACCGAAACGCCTCCCTTGGCAACAGCTTTATACAATCCGAAAGTGGCGGCTTTGAACATCATAAGCAAATACCAGGCATGACTTAAAACAGGGACTGGTTTTTCCATGCCGAGTCCTCTTCCTAAGGTTGCAAGAAAACCAAAACCGGTTGCGCCTGTGAAAACAACCCAATCCCGGGTGCTGCCATTACTTGATATTAACCTGATTATCGAAATCAATAAAACTATTCCAAGCAATATCGGTGTAAACCAACGCAAAATTTTATGGCTCCACAGTAGAAGTGCTATCCTGCCTGTTTTAAAAGGATTCAGCATCCAGGGATAATGGAAAAAGATAGAGTTGGCGGTTCTATGCACCACCATTTCTTTTCTTCGGTATTCCTTCGCGAATGTATCTTCAGCATGTTCACTTGCAATTGCGTTCGGTTCATATACGGTTCTGTGTCCTTTAATTGCGATAAGAAGAGGACCATACATATCCTCCATAACATCTCCGGAAGATGGCGGTATATATAAATCACGCCTCACAGCATATATTGCACCGTTGGCGCCGATTAGTCCACCGGTTCCGGATTCCGCTTTTTTCATAGTGTATTCAATTTTATTCCAATACGCACCTTCCGTAGCTCCTGTAGCCTTATCGAGGTTGACATATAGGTGTCTTCCACTTACTACCCCGATAGAACGATCAGAGAAATGGGAAACGAGGTAGCGAATTGCTTCCTTGTTATAGGGTGTGTTTGCATCAGAAAAGACGACGATCTCGCTGTCCACCATTTGAACGCCGTTATTTTGCGACTGGAGTTTTCCGATTTCACCGAATTCAAATACATCAATGCCTTTATCGGCATAGCCCTTACATATTTCTACTGTTCGATCAGTACAGCCATTAGCAAGCACGATAATGCGGAGTTTATCTGCAGGGTAATCAATTTCGAGAGAATTCTCTAATTTTTCACCGATATTCTTTTCTTCATTTCTTGCAGAAATCAAGAGTGCCACAGTGGGAAGGTTATTCTTCGATAATTCAGGCGATGATTCAGGTCGGGATAGCATATTTGAGATTATCAATATTAACGGAAATAATAAAATATGATATATTACCAGGGTCAACGCTGTAAAAAAAATTATGGTCATTAACATTTATCTACTTCCTTACTACATGTTTAGATGTAAGGTTAATAATTATCTTGAGAAATTACACCAATTTTCGCCTTGTCAAAAGTATCCAGTTCATCGTAAAAGCTCAACAGTTCTTTCCTGGCTTTAGCCCAGTTATATTCTTGTTTTGCTATTTTATAGCCTCTAATTCCCATTTTACGGGATTCATCCGGATTTTCGATTAGTTTCCTAAGTGAATCAGCCACTGATTCATGTCCGAAGGATGCAGCAACGAGACCACAGCCAATTTTTTTTATGTTATCTATATACAATGGTGACGGAGTCGAAACTACCGGGACAGCCCTTGCCATATAATACATCATTTTATTTGCGGGCCAACACCGGATACTGTGAATATCAGGATTATTCGGCACAATTCCAATATCCATTCGATCCAGGTAATTAACGATATCGGAACGATCTATCCACCCGGTGAACTCTACACGATCTCTTAAGCCGGTACGTTCGCACCAAGCTTCAAAATAATCTTTATCTTCCGGGTATTTGAAATCACCAGCCGCAAGCAGCCTAATATCAGGGAACTCAGCCGCAACAATCTCAAAAGCGCCAAGAACTGTCCTCATACCCCTGTTAAAAGTAAAATATCCATCATACCCTATTACAGTAACCGGACCAGTGTGTACCGGGGGATCATCCCAGGAATCAACAGGCGGTCCGCCCAACACTTTCCTTACCGGCACCCAGGGGTCAAGAAATTTATAGTAGTTTTCTTCAATCTCATGTGCTGTGATTACGCCATCGATATACCGGGACAACATAAAATTTTCATAAAAGATCACTAAATGTTTAATCAGTTCTCGCACAAAATGGTTTTTGGTTTTACCGGCAAAGAAAAAGGGCCAGACCTCATGACTATCGAAAACAATCTTGATTTTTCTGCCTCTTTTGGACAATGATCGTTTTGCCCATACCGCAGCAAGCAACGGCGCATCCACTTCATGAACATGTAAAACATCAGCTTTAATACTTATAGCATGTGAGGTTAATGCTTTAAGGGTATTCCATTTACGGAAGATACCTCTACCTGATTTCTGGTACGTGATTATCCTGACCCCGTCTATATATTGAGGATAATTTTCAATCTTTTCTGCTACTATAGTGACCGAATGACCGGCATCACGTAGCGTTTTTGCTTCGAGATGAAATATTCTTCCGTCCAGTGGGCTATGCTGAGATGTCAGCATTAATATCTTTTTCGAGTGATCCATTTGTTTAGTCATCTGATTTTTCAACTTTTTGTTCATTTAATGATCTGTTCAATATAACTGCTGCGGCTATCAACATCATCCATACATAGGTAAATCGGTAGTATATCATGCAAACGTTTGTACTCCCGGTGAATATTATTCCGATCAATGCTGAAAGGATGCCTGCACCGATCATTTTTGTCGAGGTATTATTGCTTTTCCTGTAAACTTGCCATGAATGCCATGCACCACCCATGTAAATGGCAAGCAGGAGTAAAAGATATACAAAGCCACCCTTAAAGAGGGTTATAATATAACTATTGTCTATGTAGATGAATAGCATGCCATTTGGGATGGTTAACAACTCTTTGCCTATACCTAATCCCAGGATCGGTGAAGTGAAGAAATGATTCAAAGCGTTCTTTATATCATATATCCTCATCATCGTGGAGGCATCCTGCAGGGTTCCAAACTGCTGCCATCTGCTGAAGAGTACTTCTATGTCCACGTTGAATGCTCCAAGTGCCCAATAAACAGCAGCGGCGAAAAGAATGGTTAGTGCTAACATACCGCTCGACCATATCGCCAATCCTCGCTTGTTCCAACCATCCCGAAAAGCATAAAGTGTAAACATTGAAATGAAGGTGACTGCTGTTGCGAGAAAAAGAGCGCGTTGTTGTGTAAAGATCACATGTGCAAGAATTACGACTAAAACCAACGCCCATATTATTCGATGTTTCTTCGTTGTTGCCGAAAACGCAAATGCCATTGTCAAGGGTATAGCGGCAAGCGTCATGTGTCCTTGCCTCGTGATAATTCTCATCAGTACAAAATTAACAATATTTTCCCAATTGACGATTATCAGAGAAAAATATTGCATTGCAGTAGCAAGCTCAATTAATACCAAAACTATCAACCACGCTTTGATATTTGGGCGACGCTTAAAAAGTGTTTTCCAAATGAAATAGCCAGCAATATTAATGGTATGCATCACCTCAAAACGTACAGCATATGGATTGTTTCCCAATGCGATTCCACGGATAGACTGAAATACCATCCATACGAGAAACAATAAAACAAATATTCCAACTAAATCCGTTTCTGTTTTCTCTTGATTTTTATATGTATCAATTTTGTCCGATAAAAAATTTACTGTGCTATCAAGTTTAAATATTACAACCATTCCGAAGAGTAAAACAGGGGCGAGGTAAGGGTAATAAGGGATTTTAAAGAATCTGAAAGCTTCAGGAATATATACGGTTGGGGTTAAAGCGATATATGCCAGGAACAAGACTGGAAGAGTTTCTATCCGCCATCCAAAGAGGAATAGAAAAAGCAACAGACAGGCACCGATAATAGCGTTCTGAACCTGGTTAAATACGGCAACCAATACCAACAGGGAGATAATCCCTATGATAAGAACGGCGAAAACTGGAGCGATTGGTTCGCCACCGGTGCGTTTTAAATACGCACCTATTGCTGTCATCGCTTATCTCCGGATGAGTCATCGGGCTTACTCCAATTGAATAGATTCGCGGGAAGCAAGCCTTTTAAGACACCATTAACTAATTCATACCTGTTTTGATCGATATCTTTCAATCGATGAAGCCATTCTATAAAAGCAATGTACATATATAAGAACACGAAGCTGATAAACATCCAGGCAAGCACAATCAGTGCACGCTTGGGTTTGAATTTTTTCTCCGGGATAACTCCGGAGTCAAGAATATATAAATCACCTTTTTCTTTCAATTCGGAGATCTTTGCCTGTTCATACTGTGGAAGCAGAAACTCAAGGATTTTCGCCTGGAGTTCAATTTCACGGAATAGTCGCCAGTATTCGACACCAATCTGAGGTGCAATGTCCAAACCGATCAAAACGGAAGGAACTTTTTCATCGCTCTTTCGAATCAGCTTGTTCACTTGCGCAGCGAGAGCCCTGGATTGTTCACGAGCTTGAATCACCATTGAAGAGTTTTCCGGAAGCGTCTTTTCAAAAACCTCCAATTGAACATCTGCTAAAATTTGTTCTGTTTTAATAGTTGCAATTGCCTGTATCGTGGAACGTAACTGGTCTTCAAGAGCTATCGCACCAGTTTCCGATTGGAATGCTTCCATTCTGTCTTCTGCGTTTTTCAAATCTTCGAGATTTTGATTCAATCTCTTTTCAATAAACATTCTTTGGCTGCGAGCTTGTGCCACGGTAATATTATTATATTCAGCTGCGAGTTCATCCACAATATAATTAATAGTTTCAGCAGCTCTTTGTGGGGCAATATCATTTACACGAATGTAGAAAGAACCTTCCTCAGATATTTCCCAGATAACATTTTTCATATAATGCTTATACGCTTTTTCCTTATAATTGTATTTATATACTTTCGACCATTCAAATTTGTCAATCACCTTGTCCATCATTCTCCGGCTTTCAAGGACTGCGACAATTAATTTAGATTCAGTATCCATTCCCGTCATATCTCCAAGCAGCCCAAGATCCAAGTTTGGTAACATACCACCCAGGCTCATCATCGTTGCCGGAGGAGGCAAGATTCTCGCATCACTGAAATACCACTTCTTTACCATGATTGAATATGTTACGGAGGATATCGCCATCAAAGTCATGAAGACGATTACAAGTTTACGCCATTTCAATAATAGCGCCAAATGATCCCAAATAGTTGCTTTATGCCTATCCATATCGGATTGCACTTCAAGTTCTCCCATCGAAGTTACCAAAAAATGTAAATTTTTATGAATTTAAAATCATTACGTGTCTGTATATCATTTTCCCCGCAAAGACCAACGCCTGTCTTCCGGTTTATTCAACAAAATACCGGCGGAGAAATATCTTCCATCATAAGAATCGTTTGTCGCATTATCATATCCGACTGAAAAGCTCAGTACCAGTCCTTCAAAAGCCTCCCAGTCAAACCACATTAAAACTCGACTTTGATCATCACGTAATCCATCGAGAAAACCAGCAGTCTCGTTCTCAGGGTTTCTTACATGAGATTCATTTATATTACCGCCAACATTTCCATAGGTTTCATCGTTAGCGCCATGCCTGAGGAAATAACCTTCAAAACCAAACCTGATATGATGTAACAACCACCAATTCACCCATACTGTACTACGATCTGAATTAGGCTGCATTTGCATACCTAATGGTGCATTCCAGTGCTTATAGACATTTATTGGAAAAATATGTGAATAAACATACGGTCTAAGTTTAACATATTCATAACCTGCTTCAACAGGCAGAAAACCACCCGGCAAAGCAAAGGAACAACCGCTCAGCCAGGCTGATTTATTTCCATAGTAATTTTTGCCGAGTTTTCCAAACTGGAAATCATCTAGCAATACTTCTCCCCATAGCATTCCTGATATCTGGCCAGGGATCAGTATCCAGGGACCTAAACGAAGATCACTCCCCATTAATGCATTGTCCATATCACCATTCTCATGTTCTTCGGTGAAATAAACACTAACAGGGTTCAGGTATGATAAATCGAATGAACGTTCACCATAAACAACAGCTTCCTGAATACCAAGATTCATCCAGGGCTTTGGAGTGAGTTCAATGCGATGGGCGGCAAGATATTTAGACCTGCGTACTGTCCGCAATAGTCCGTTTTCTACGGGGTATAGAGTCTCACGAAGCTCTGGCCATGCTACCAGACTGCCGGATAATGAGCTGAAATGAATAGATTTGCTTAATTCTATATCTAATTTTACTTGATTAAACGGCGCCGATTCACCGGAAAGCATCAAATTTCCAAAACGACCGGGTCCCCAGCGTATTCGGTCTCTTCCAAGAAATAACGAAGCAGGTGAATGGTGAATGGTCATCCCGCCAAGAAGATCTTCATAAGTAATTTCTGTTACTGAATTGGGATTTACATACCCGATTCGGTCATCGAAAATGTTATCCCTGGTATTAAATTCGTATGGTTCACGTCCCCATTCGAGTACATCACGCCATCTCAAAAAAACATTCATCCAGGGTGCAGGAGCTGATTCTAATACAAATCCCCATCTTCTACGGAAAACATCATTCTGATTTTTTACAGCGTCGTATTGAAAAACGTAAGTTGGATCGAAAGTAAGCCATTTACCATCATCAAATTCGAGATTCAGCGTTCTTCCACTCTTATCCCAAACGGTGGGGGGAATATGAGTTGGTAATAGTTTTCGGGAATATCGATTAATCCTGCCATAATAGGGGGGAAGATCTCTCCACCATTGCAGACCGGCGATTTTAATTATCTCACGTTTATATGATTCTATCTCCCGGCGCATTTCAAGATAGAGATTCATTGGTACATTATCATCCAACGTTCTGTTATTCTCAATACTGATCAATAGACCTGCGATTTCTATCCGGGTTAATGGTTTATAGTTTGGCAGGGAACCATGAAGCAAACCACGCAATGAAGCTTGATCAAGCAGGTCATAGACTCGCTCACCAATAGGAACATTTTGAGAATATGCACAGGCTAAAATCGAAAGCAGGGTAAAGCTGGAGACAATAAATTTCCTCATAACAAATCTGCCTTATCCTAATCTTTGTCCGTATTGTTGTTCATAATAATCACGGTATGCACCACTAACTATCCTGCGAGTCCACTCGATATTATCGCCGTACCATTTAATTGTAAGAGGCAGCGCTTCCTCGAAGGAGTGCCTTGGTTGCCAGCCTAATCCCTTTTCGATTTTTGTGGCGTCAATAGCATAGCGATGGTCATGACCCGGACGATCGGTAACGAATTGAATTAAATCCTCTGATGCTTCTGCCTGCCGCAATATTAATTTTACAATGTCAATGTTTGCCCATTCGTTATTTCCGCCGATATTATAAACTTCACCGCTTCTGCCGTTCTCAAGCACAGCCAGGAGTGCAGAGCAATGATCATCGACATAAATCCAGTCTCGGACATTTCTTCCATCACCGTAAACCGGCAATGGTTTGCCTGCCCATGCATTGTTCAACATCAAGGGTATTAGTTTTTCCGGAAATTGATAAGGACCGTAGTTATTGCTGCACCGTGTGATGACAGTGTCCAAACCGTGAGTTATGAAAGCAGCCCGGACAAGCATATCCGAACCTGCTTTGGAACTGGAATAGGGGCTGTTTGGCGCAATTGGAGTTTCTTCGGTGAAATAACCTTCCGCACCAAGTGAGCCATAAACTTCATCAGTTGATACATGAAGGAATCTCGACCCAGGAACTGTTTTTCGCATTTCATCAAGCAAAACCTGTGTTCCCAAGACATTGGTACGAACAAAAACAAGAGGATCCAGTACCGATCTATCGACATGAGATTCTGCAGCAAGATGTAATATGAAATCCGGATGATGCTTATCGAAAACCTCATGTATCCTGACGGTATCTGTAATATCTGCCAATTCGAAAGAGTAGCGTGGATTGTCATCGCAAGAGGAAAGATTTTCAAGATTCCCCGCGTATGTTAGACTATCAACATTTATCAGATTCCACTCAGGCTTCTGACTAAGCAGAAAGTGTATCAGGTTGGAGCCGATAAAACCTGCTCCACCGGTGACTAAAACATTCATAAAACCTTCACTGGTTTGTTATTGATCATCAAAATCGCAAATATAAACGATTCATAAAAATATACCAATAATAATTGTAAAGAATCTATTAAATCTTTAATAAGAGCATGATGGTGTAAGCGATTGAAGATTAGCTGATAATAATTAAGATGTTCAAAACTGAACTATTAAATATGTAGAATTTCATTTGCGATGCTAAGGATATCTGGCGCTAAATATTTGTTGAAATCATTTAGATTTCATGAAATGAGAGACATTTTACCCTTACAAGTGCGTATGTCATGCACACCTCTGTGCATGTCGTTTACACCTCGAGGCGGTGAAGCGTTGATTGTTTTTCCTGAAAGTTGCTTTAGAATTACCTAAACTTTATATAATCAATCCAACAAAATAATTGGAGGCAGCTATTATTCAATTGGTACGTTGCTTGCTTAAAGATATAGCAACGGGATACGAGACGTGCAAGTAAACAGATGACGTTCATGGTGCGGGGATGCGGCGTCTAAGATTACAAGCGCGTTTCGTGACCCCGACAAAACATACGGGTGAAACCGGATGGCGAAGCCGGGCCCTCCCTTGGCTTCGGCAGCACTAAATGTTGGAAAGGTGGCCTCTTCACATTTTGAGCTGTAAAATTTGCGTAAACGGACGATTCGGGGTCGTCCGTTTTGCTTTTATATGCATTTCAGTTTTTTCCTGTCCAAGTTTTCATAAATAAGTACTGACTCAAATTTTCATTAGAAACATCCAACCTGAATAATACGCAACTGTAATTACAATAATTGAGAAGACGAATAAGATTTTTCAATGCCGTGTGCCCCGGACAGCTTGATGTCCGGGAAATGAATATCAAATTTTGCACAAACACTATTTTCATGCATTCCCTGAAACTTTTTAATAACGATAAGGCTAAAAGAT
>Ga0075120_10000757_pt1 | contig 26730 bp, 21 predicted proteins | sample AntAceMetag02UKL_FD_69792 | JGI IMG/M metagenome (GOLD analysis project Ga0075120, IMG submission 69792) | Saline lake microbial communities from Ace Lake, Antarctica - Antarctic Ace Lake Metagenome 02UKL | ecosystem: Environmental > Aquatic > Non-marine Saline and Alkaline > Saline | place...
AAACTACCTGGTTTTAAACAATTTATTAAAATGATCCAATCCAGTCTCTAATGTTCTGTAATCCTTTTACATTCCAGTCATCATCAGCTCTTTGTTCAAGATATTTTAAAAAAAGAGTGTCAATAACTTTAAAAATATTCAAACAAAAGAACGCTTTTTCCAATACCAGGCCTTCTATTTCATCTTCTTTGTGTGACAGATCTGTTTTTGGGGTTTTAAGACCTGTAATATTAAAACTCTCCCCTTTTATGGTAAATCGATACTCATCTTCATTGATCTTAAATATCAGGTTAATCTGGGTAACATAAGCACCTTTCTTTAAAGCAGTGGTTCCTTCTTCAAGACCAGCCTGATCACCTTTTATGGTAATTTTTTCCTTTGATTTATCCCCTAATTTATTTTCAAGGACAATTGAATTACCAACTTCAAGTGTTACAACGTCCTTTGAATTTAAAAGAGATGATATATTCTGATCCGTTTCAATTAAAAACCAGATCCAGGTTAAATAATCATTTCCAAGAAATTTGTATTTATTATAAGCTGTTGCAATATCAAGCATGGGGTTTCCTCGAATATTTTAAAGGGACAAGTGTTTGAATCCTGTCTTTTTGAGGGTTTGAGAATTTTGACTTGGTTTCAACAATGGTATAGGGAAACAGCCTGATGGGTTTTAAATTAAAAGATTTTAAAAATATGGTTTCAAAAAATTCATTGGCTGCTTTTTGTGTGGTATAAAGGTATAGATTTTTTTCTTCATAATTCCACAAAATATCATACACATTGGGGATGGCTGGAATTTTATGCATTAAAATATCTATAACCAGTTCTTTTATTTCCGATTTTTCCTGTTTAGAAAGAAAATCTCTTCCTGATTTTTCCTTTTTTTTTTCAATTTCAATGGCCATATATTTTTGGATCAGTTTGGCTGGGATTGATTTTTTATCAATTCTCAGGGAAAAAAGAAAATAAGTTCCAAACAAAAAGGAAAATTTATCAAAATCCGGATTATAAGGACTTTCTACGGGAGTCCACCCGGCTGAAATTTCATCATAGTCACTTTCGATTTTTGGAATGGAATGTTTTATTAAACCATTTCGCACTTCTTCTGTTATAGAACCCTCAATTTTTCCATCAATATGATACCGGCTGACAGAATGTGTTGAAGAGATTAATCCCATACCTTTATCCTTGTTATAAATAATTAGTTTTATTATAAATAGTATATTGTTTGTAACAGGTCTTTCTATCACAGTTTAATGAAAATTAACAGAACTCTTCTTTAATTTTTGAATCAATCTGATCATTCTTTACCCCTGTATTCAAGACGCTGTCAGCGTGCAATTTTTTTATTCTTGCCATTTTTTTATTCTTACCATATAGAAATAAGTCAGATAAATTTCTCATTTTTAAGAAAGGAGACAAATATGCCAGGCTTACTTCCAAATATTGACCCAGATGGGCTTCTTGAATATTCAGTGGTTTTCACAGACCGCTCCCTTAACCATATGTCTCAGTCATTCCAAGGAGTGATGAAGGATATTTCCAGCACTTTTAAAAAAGTGTATAAAGCCAAAGCAGTTGTAGTCGTTCCAGGTGGCGGCACCTATGCCATGGAAGCTGTGGCACGGCAATTTGCTACGGGAAAAAAATGTCTTGTTATTCGAAACGGTTGGTTTAGTTACCGCTGGACCCAGATTTTTGATATGGGTAATATCCCTTCCGAATCAATTGTATTAAAAGCGCGTACAGTTGATGACAGCAAGCATGCTGCTTTTGAGCCTGCTCCAATCAAAGAAGTGGTAGCAACTATCAAGGCAGAAAAACCAGATCTTGTTTTTGCCCCCCATGTTGAAACTTCATCAGGCATTATGCTGCCTGATGATTACCTTCAGGCAGTTGCAGATGCAGTACATTCAATTGGCGGTCTATTTGTTTTAGACTGTGTTGCCTCGGGGACAATTTGGGTGGATATGGAAGTTAATGGTATTGATATCCTTATAACTGCGCCGCAAAAAGGGTGGAGCGCCTCTCCCTGTAGTGGTTTAGTGATGCTAAGTCCTGATGCGCGAGAAAGAATAGAATCTACTGTCAGTACCAGCTATGCATGCGATTTGCTCAAGTGGTTTAAAATCATGGAGGCATATGAAAACGGGGGACATGCTTATCACGCAACAATGCCCACAGATGCCCTCAGAGGTTTCCGGAATGTTATGAAAGAAACAGAAAGCTACGGTTTTGCCCAGGCCCGGGCACAGCAACAAGAGCTTGGTGACAAAGTCAAGGCCCTGCTCAAAAGTAAAGGCATTAAAATTGTTGCGGCAGAAGGATTTCAGGCCCCGGGTGTTATTGTTTGCTACACAGAAGATGTCGATATACACACGGGGAAAAAATTTTTAGATATAGGAATACAGACCGCTGCCGGGGTTCCCTTGATATGTGATGAGTCAGAAGGTTTTCAAACTTTTCGAATTGGATTATTCGGCCTGGATAAATTGCAAAATATCGATCGTACTGTTAAAAAGCTTGACGAGGCTCTAAGCCAGGTCCTCTAGGTTAACTGCTGGTGGTTTTCGGCACAAACCAGATTTTGCTATATATATCTACCGCAACAGGAAATCATAAATTCCTGTTGCGGTTTTTTTATCATTTCACTTTTAAAATCAACTATTCAGTTGACGTCTTATATTTTTCAACAATATCTTAAGTATCGAATTTCTTTAATTATTTACTTGCGCAGCAATTTATTATATGATGCCTCGGATATTTTGTGAATTTACTTGCTCTCATTAATATAAAAGAGGTTAAAACTATGAAAAAGAGAATGCAGACTATAGACGGAAATACAGCAGCAACCCATGTGGCCTACGCCATGAGTGAAGTTGCCGCTATATATCCCATAACGCCTTCAAGCCCCCTTGGTGAAATTGCAGACAATTGGGCCTCAAAAGGCAGAAAAAATATATTCGGCCAGGTGTTAAACATAAAACAGTTGCAGTCTGAAGCAGGGGCTGCAGGAGCTGTTCACGGTTCCCTTGCTGCAGGAGCCCTTACAACAACCTTTACAGCATCCCAGGGACTCTTACTCAAGATACCCAATATGTATAAAATTTCCGGAGAGCTTCTTCCCTGTGTTTTTCATGTGACGGCCCGGGCTATTTCAGCCCATGCACTTTCCATTTTTGGAGATCACCAGGATGTCATGGCTGCCCGTCAGACTGGTTTTGCCATGTTGTCCTCCAATTCAGTCCAGGAAGCCCAGGACATTGCCCTGATAGCCCACCTTGCCACCATTGAAGCCCGGGTGCCTTTCATGCATTTCTATGATGGATTCAGAACTTCCCATGAAATACAAAAAATTGAAATGATTGAATATGAAGACATGGCAGGCCTGTTTAATTATAATGCCTTTAACGAATTTAAAAGCCGTTCCATAAATCCGGAACACCCTGATACCAGAGGAACTGCCCAGAACCCGGATATCTATTTCCAGGGCAGGGAAGCTGTTAATTCATATTATCTTAAAATTCCAGGCATTGTGAAAGAGTATATGAAAAAGGTTGGTAAGCTGACTGGTCGGGAATATAATCTGTTTGATTATGTGGGAGACCCGGAAGCCGACAGGGTTATTGTTGCCATGGGTTCCGGCTGTGAAGCCATTGAAGAATCCATTAACCAGCTCAATACCCAGGGGGAGAGGCTCGGACTTATCAAAGTTCGTCTTTACAGACCTTTTGACAGGGAAAGTTTTTTCAGGGCTGTTCCGGCAACGGTTGAGACACTTACCGTTCTTGACAGGACCAAGGAACCGGGTGCCCTTGGCGAGCCTCTTTATACGGATGTTTGCACAGCATTCATGGAATACGGAGAACGGCCTAAAATTGTTGGTGGAAGATATGGTTTGTCTTCCAAGGAATTTAATCCAAATATGGTTAAGGCTGTTTTTGACAACATGAAATCCATCCAGCCGAAAAATCATTTTACAGTGGGTATTGTTGACGATGTGACCCATACCTCCCTTGACGTGCAAACGGGTTTCCACCCGGCACCCCAGGGAACCATTGCCGCTAAATTCTGGGGCCTTGGAGCTGACGGAACAGTTGGTGCAAACCAGAGTGCCATTGCCATTATAGGTGACAATACTGATAAATATGCCCAGGGGTATTTTGCCTATGATTCAAAGAAATCAGGGGGGCTGACCGTATCCCATTTAAGATTCGGCGATATTCCCATCCAGTCAACCTACCAGATTGACAATTCTGATTTTATCGCCTGTCATAAATCCAATTATGTGGAGCTTTATGATGTCCTAAAGGGGATTAAAGAAGGGGGGATCTTTCTTCTTAATTCACCCTGGTCTGTTAAAGACATGGAAAATTATATTCCCGGTGATGTCAGAAAAACCATTTATGATAAAAAAATCAAGTTTTTTAATATTGATGCCGTTAAAATTGCCGGTGAAGTGGGCCTGGGTGGTCGTATCAATATGATCATGCAGACCTGTTTTTTTAACCTTGCCAATGTTCTTCCCGTTGAAAAAGCCATCAGCCTTCTTAAGGAAGATATAAAAACCAAGTTTGGTAAAAAGGGTGAAAAAATTGTTTCAATGAATATCGAAGCCGTTGATAAAACCCTTGATAACCTTGTTGAAATCAAGGTTCCCAAAACATGGAAAGAGGGTGTAAGAGAAGAAAAGGCAGTTGAAACAGCCACCCCGTTTGTGGATAACGTCATGAAAAAAATCAATGCCCAGGGCGGAGATGATCTTCCCGTCAGTGCATTTTCACCAGATGGTATTTTTGAACTGGGAACCACCCAGTATGAAAAAAGAGGAGTTGCCATTGATATACCGGAATGGATTCCTGAAAATTGCATTCAGTGTAACCAGTGTGCCTTTGTCTGCCCCCATGCAGCGATTATACCCATCGTTGCCACAGAGAAGGAACTTGGCAATGCGCCTGAAAATTTTGTTACAATTGAGGGCAAAGGAAAGGGAATGGAGGAGTATAAGTTCAGAATGCAGGTTAATCCTCTGGATTGCCAGGGCTGTGGGAATTGCGCAGATATCTGTCCTGCCAAAACCATTGCCCTTGAGATGAAGCCTTTGGCAAGCCAGCTTGAAATCCAGGTGGAGAACCATAAATTTTCTAAAACTATCCCATTTAAAACAGATATACTCAAAAGAGATACTGTTAAGGGAAGCCAGCTTTTTCAGCCCCTTCTTGAGTTCTCCGGCGCATGTGCAGGCTGTGGTGAAACACCCTATGCAAAACTTTTAACCCAGCTTTTTGGCGAAAGAATGACCATTGCCAATGCCACTGGATGTTCATCCATCTGGGGTGGATCTGCCCCGGCAATTCCATACTGCACCAATTCAGATGGGGAAGGTCCGGCATGGGCAAGCTCTTTGTTTGAAGATGCGGCAGAATACGGGTATGGCATGATGCTGGCAACCCAGACACGTAGAAAAGCCCTGGCAGCAAAAATTGAACAAGCCCTTGAAACCCAGATATCCCAGGAAGTAAAAGATGCGTTAAAAGGCTGGATAGCAGGAAAAGATGATGCAGACGAGTCTAAAAAATATTCTTTTGCATTAAAAACATTACTAAAGGATGAAACCCACGGCACCTTAAAAGAGATTTACAATGAAAAAGATATATTTGTAAAAAAATCCCATTGGGTCTTTGGCGGTGACGGCTGGGCCTATGATATTGGGTTCGGCGGTCTGGATCATGTCCTTGCCTCGGGAGAAGATATCAATATCCTGGTCATGGATACGGAAGTTTATTCCAATACAGGCGGACAGTCTTCCAAGGCAACACCCACTGGCGCCATTGCAAAATATGCTGCCACGGGTAAAAAAATCGGTAAAAAAGATCTTGGCCGGATGATGATGAGTTATGGGTATGTCTATGTTGCATCCATTTCCATGGGAGCAAACAAGAACCAGACAATGAAAGCCTTTCTTGAGGCTGAAAAATATCCAGGGCCATCTTTGATCATATGTTATGCCCCGTGTATCAACCAGGGGATCAGAAAAGGCATGGGAAAATCCCAGTTTGAAGGAAAATTGGCCGTTGAATCAGGTTATTGGCCCCTCTACAGGTATAACCCTGAGTTGATTAAAGAAGGCAAGAATCCATTTGTTCTTGATTCAAAAGCACCGGATGGCACAATACAGGAATTTCTTGGCGGTGAAACAAGGTTTGCTGCCCTGGAAAAAAGTTTTCCTGAAGAGTCAAAACGGCTGAGGGCTAAAATGGAAGAAGAAGTAACAGATAAATACACCATGTTTAAAATGATGGCAGAGATCAGCAAAGAATAATAATAGCATTTTAAACAGATACAAATCATTTAAAAGGGCCGGAATTTTAAATTCAGGCCCTTTTAAAGTTGTATCGACGATTTGTTTGAAAAATTATCTTTACTAAAACTCTTTGTTTGTATATTGTTCCAAAGACTTTTGTTAATGGGTATTTAAACAGGAAGAAAACATGAGAATATGCCGGAGCCGGAAAAGGGCTTATACAAAAAGAATTATTTTTATACTCTTTATAGTCACTATTCTTTTTAATTGCTGCTTAAGCATAGTTGTTGCTTCAAATTCAGATAAAAACACCAATACTTCCCTTTTAATAACCCTGCCCGACATTCAAGTTGTAAAAGGGATGGTGAAAAACGGAGATACAGCATCTTGTTTACTCAATAAATATCTTCCGCTAAAAACCATATACGAGATAAGCCGTCGCAGTTCAGATATTTTTCCCTTTACACGTATCAGAGAAGGCCAGCCCTATAAAATTATTTTGCATGAGAATCACCTGGTTGGTTTTGAATATGAAATTAATAAGAAAGACAGGCTGGTTGTTCAAAAGGAAAACGACATATTTTCCATCAGCCTATTGCCGATCCAATATGATGTAGCTCTTGAGGTGGTATCTTCTACCATTGCCACCTCCCTGTTTGAGGCAGTAAGAAAATCAGGAGAACTAAATGAACTGGCACAAAAATTGTCTGATATTTTTGCCTGGGACATTGATTTTCTCCGGAATCTCCAACCAGGAGACCGGTTCAAGGTTCTTGTGGAAAAACAATATCGGGATGGTACACTTTCAAGGTATGGTAAGATTCAAGCAGCTTTTTTTACCAATAATGGCACTCTTTTTAAAGCCTTTTTGCATACAACCGCCAATGGAGTGCCAAGATATTATGATGAGAATGGAAAATCACTTCAAAAGGCATTTTTAAAAGCACCCCTTGCGTTTTCACGAATTTCATCCAAATTTACCAAAAAAAGACTTCATCCTATCTTTAAAGAGTATCGGTCTCATCCTGGAGTGGACTATGCAGCCCCCAAAGGCACACCAATAAAAACTGTGGGGGATGGGGTCATCACGAAAATCGGCTACAACAGAGGGGGCATGGGGAATTATATTAATATTCGTCATTACAATGGATATACCACAAGTTATAATCACATGTCTAAATTTGCCAGGGGTATGAAAAAAAGCAAAAAAGTATTTCAGGGAGATGTAATCGGATATGTGGGAATGACAGGGTATGCCACTGGACCTCATCTTGATTTTCGAATGACGAAAAATGGAAAACTTGTGGATCCGCTCAAGCATCGGCCGCCATCGGCAAACCCCATCAAACCCGATGAAATGGAAGCGTTTATCGCAAGAACAATTGAATTATCCGCCAGAATCCTGACAGCCCAAAAACTGGGTTCCAACAATAAAAAGTCGACATAGAAGATTAGGACAAAAATATGGCAAACCCGATTCGCTTAAAAGCAATCAACGGTCTTAAACCAGGAGATTCCTTTATATATCAAAGGCGGTTTACAAAAAAAGAAACCCTTTTATTCGGTGATATGACAAGGGATTACAATCCGGTTCATTATGATGAGCGCTGGACAAAGGAAAAAGGCTTTAAGGAGCTTATCTGCCATGGCCTTCTGGTCGGGTCAATGCTCTGCGAATTTGGCGGCCAGGTGGGCTGGCTAGCCACTGGTATGAATTTTAAGTTTATTTATCCCGTATATTTTGGAGATACAATCCAATGTAGTGTAACCATAACCAAAATCCAGGAAAATAACCGGGCAGAAGCTGAGGCTGTTTTCATAAACCAGAATAAAATACAGGTTTGTTCTGCCCATATGACAGGCCGTTTGCCAATGGAAAAAGAAAAAGTCATTCTAAGAACCATGGTAAAAGAGGGCGATCCAACTAATCAACTGACAGAGGAAATCTATCCCTTAAAGCCTTAAAGGGATTTTTTATCGTGGTAAAGAAATAGTTTTTTAAAGATTTTATAATTTGTATTGTTCATACTTAGTGCCTGACCCACTTCCTGCCTGCAATCATATAAACAAGAACGGAACCCAGAATCAGATATCCAAACATCTGGACATTTTTTGTTTTTAAAATAAAAGAAAGCATAAGGATAATTGATGCACTGATTATAAAAAATACAGGTTTAGGGATTTGCTTGAGGATCACCCGTCCAAAATGGGCAAACCGGATATGACTCGCCATTAAGCCGACAGAGACACAGGTCATTCCCCACAATATGCCTGGAGTTGCAATAAGAGAGGCACCAAGAACGATCAACGCTCCCGCAGGGCTTGGAAGTCCGTTGAATATACCCTCAGGGAGGTCGGTCCGCTTTTTATCTATCGAAACAAACCGGACAAGGCGAAATGCAACCCCAAGAATAAAGAGACCACCGACATACCAGGCTAATGAACCGCCTTTTTGCACAATCACATAGGCTGGTGCCAGCCCAAAGCTGACAAAATCAGCAATATCATCCAAATAAGGACCATATTTGGTTCCGCCATGCTTTAGAGCCATACGGCCATCAAATAAGTCAAACAATTGCCCGATGATTATGATACAAATTGCCCAGGCAAAACAACGATTATAGGTCAGGATAAGACTTGTTACACCACAAATAAAATTAAGGCCTGAAAGGATATCTGCATAGAGGCGGTTGGGGATGAATTTAAAGACCATAGATGCGGATGAAAGTATAATGCAGGCCATGAGCACTTCATCAACAATGTTTATTAATCCCTGGTTTTTCTCCATCAATGCACATAAAATCACAAGGCCAAAGCAGATAATGGCCTTTATTTTTCCAAAATTATTGGCAGCTCCGGAAAATTTGATCCAGGTCAAAATCTGTCGGGCAAAAAACTGGCCCACAAATTCAATTACCACAAGGATCCATACCAATTCTATTGATATAATTCCTGCATAGGCAAATCCAATCAAAGGAGGCAAATAGGTCAATTTGTCACACATGGGATCCAGCCATTCTCCCCAGAGGGATGAAAGATTGCATCCTCTTGCCACAACACCGTCAGCGCCATCAAGGATTGCTGCAAAGGTAAATATAAATATAGCAATGGATTGATAAGAAGTAAAAAAGTAAAGGAAAAAGCCCAGGGCAGCCATGGCTGTCCGCCAGTAGCAAATTGCGTTGGGGTGCAAAAGCCACTGGTGTGACAGGATATAGTCTTGCATAGATTGCTTTTTAACAGCCTGGGAAAGCCAGAAGAAAAAAGCCGTTCCAATAGCAGCGGAAACAACAATAACAAAAAATCTTTCCATTTTATGGTCTCAATTGATTAAATTAATTGTTTTATTCATCAATTAGCTGGCGCCAGCATTATATCTGACAGCCTGAAAAAGCCCTTGAGATTTTCCAGCCAGTAAACTTGAAACACAATATTATCACTGTTAAAGGATAAAACTTGCTGTCTCTTTTCTGATGCATAGATTAAATGAATTTTTCCTGTATTTTCAACTTGATAAATCATAGCAGTATGATCATTGTTGAGAACCATGAGATCTCCATTTTTAAGATTATTTTCATCCACTTCCCTTATGTTGCGTAAAAAATATTTCATGGGCATATATTTTTTATAAGATAACCCGGCCTTTTGGGCAGCTAAAGTGTAAATGGAAAAGAACAGGTTGGAATTGTCAGATGTTCCTGATTCTGGGGGATTTCCTCCAAGCTTATAGGGGATGCCACTGAATTGTTTTGCAATGGATGGGATACTTTGTCTAAAAATCTTTTTTTGTTCCTCTGAATAAGCATTCACATGTTCGGCTAATTCATCAGTTTTGTCAGTATCTAAACCCCATACAGAAATAGCGCCGAACAAAATTAATATTGCGACGATAAAAATTTTCTTCATGGATTTCCCCCTTAGTCTTAAGATAGATATAGAAAACTATATTATAAAAGGCAAGTAATACCCCAGAATTTTTGATTTTTAACAGACGCATTCTTTTATTATTCATAGTTTTTTTTATAAATTGCATAATAGGTGACGGGGATCACCAAAAGTGTAAACAGTGTAGAGGCAAAAAGGCCGAAGATCAATGCCCATGCCAGCCCTGAAAATACTGGGTCAAAGGTGATGGGAAAGGCCCCGATGGCAGTTGTTAAAGCCGTTAATAAAATGGGCCGCATCCTGACTACCCCGCTGATTAAAATGGCATCCTTGAATGGAAGACCTTTTTTTATGGAATCCTGAATAAACTCGATCAATACCAGGGAATTTCGGATTACAATACCGCCAAGGGCGATCATGCCGATCATGCTTGTGGCCGTAAAAAAGACAGGATCACTAAAACCGCTTACACTCTTGGTGAACAGGTTTAAAATAAAAAATCCCGGCATAATCCCCAGAATGGTTAAGGGAATAGCCATCATGATTAACATGGGCATAAAATAAGACTCTGTATTGATCACCAGAATAAAATAGATACCAAAAAGAGCTGCTGCAAAGGCAAGACCCATATCCCTGAAAACCCTCAGAGTAATTTTCCATTCGCCTTCTCCTGCCCAGTTGACACGAATACCACTTTGGGCCGGGTTGTGCTTCAGCTTTTTCATCATATCCAGGACCGCTTCTCCAGGTGCTCTGCCCGTCATTTCTCCAACCACATATACAACGGGCTCAAGGTTTTTATGGTAAATGGGTTTTTTGTTTTGCGTTTCCACAACATGAACTAGCTCAGCCAAAGGAATCATTTTACCCAAAGAAGACCTTATGGGAATGTGGGAAATGGATACCATGTCAGATCGTTTGTCCCGGGGCAGAATAACTTTTATCCAGAGAGGGTTTCTTTCGGTATCCAGATGAAGGCTTGCAGGGGTTATACCTCCCACGGCACTTTTCAGGGCATCAAGGATGGTTTTTGTATCAATTCCGTGTAAGGCAGCTTTTTCCCTGTCAACAATTATATCCATTCTTTCACTGTTTTTTTCCGTCATGATTTTTATATCTGAAACATTGGGTTCCTGCTCCATGATGGTTTTAACATATTGGGCGCCCTGTAAAAGCTCTTCATAACTTTTGTCATGGCTGCCATATATTTCAGCCACAAGGGTGGATAGAACAGGTGGCCCAGGCGGTACTTCCACCAGCTGGATCTGGGCGTTGTTATCTTTTGCAATTTTTTCAAGATCTTTTCGAATGCGCAAAAGGATTGTATGGCTTTGCTGTTGTCTGTCTGATTTATGGGCCAGATTAATCCGAATATCAGCCAGGTGGCTGGCCTTGCGGATAAAATAGTGCCGGACCATGCCATTAAAATCCATTGGAGATGCGATCCCCGTAAAGGAGACAAAACTTATGACTTCGTTGACGGTGGAAAGATACTTTTCAAATTCCCGGACCACGCGGTCTGTATATTCAAGGGATGTCCCTTCGGGCATATCAATTACAATCTGGAATTCGTTTTTATTGTCAAAAGGTAAAAGTTTTAACGGCACAAGCCTGAATACCCCAAGCGTACATGATCCGATCAAAAGGAGTATGATTCCAATGAATAATATGATCCGCATGTATGATTTGTTCAGAAAGGGTTTCAAAAGAGTTTTATAAAATTTACTCAGATACTTCTTGGATTCTTTTTTTTCGGGTTTTTCTTTAACGTCCTTTAACAGCTTATAGGAGATCCAGGGAACAATGGTCAGGGCACAGACAGTTGAAAAGGTTACTGTCAAGGGCACATTGATGGCCATGGGAGCCATGTAGGGACCCATCATGCCCGTAATAAAATATAGGGGTGTAAAACAGACAATAATGGCAATGGTTGACATGATTACAGGTGGCAATACTTCCTGTACAGCAAAAAGTGTGGCCTCAAAGGGCTGGAAAAATTTTTTCTTAATATGCCGCTGAATATTGTCCACATTTGTGATGGGATCATCCACCACCAGCCCTAAAGAGAGAATAAGGGCAAACAGGGTGACCCTATTTATGGTATACCCTAACAGATAGTTCATAAAAAGAGCCAGCGAAAATGATATGGGTACTGCTATGGCCACCACACAGGCTTCCCGCCATCCCAGGGTAAAGGCCAGAAGGATTACAACGGAAAAAATAGCAAACCCAAGAGACTTTAAAAGTTCATTGACCTTGGCCTGGGCCGTATTTCCATAGTTTCGAGTGATTTCAATTTGGATATCATCAGGAACGATGGTGTTCTTAAGTTTTTCTACCTCATCAAGGATATGCTGGGCAACTTTGACGGCATTGGTCCCCTTTTTCTTTGAAAACGCCAGGGTTACACAAGGGAAAGACAAAGGCCTGTCAGATTGTATATTATTAGAGTTTTTATAAAAATTGGAAAACCCGATCCGGGTATAGGAATCTGCCTCTTTAGGGCCGTCAATGATAGTTGCAACATCTTCCAGATAGACTGGTTTTGATTGCCTTCCCGATATCACAAGGGTTTTAAGTTCGTCAACAGAAGTTAAAAAAGAACTGCTGGTAATGGTGATCCGGGTATTGTTTTTGTTAAAGTCGCCAGCCTGAGTAGATACATCAGCCCCGTGAAGCGCCTGTTGAATATCCAGTATTGAAACGCCAAATCCCTTCATCCTTAATGGATCAAGTTCAACCCGGATTTCTCTTTTTCTGCCGCCATAAATAGAAGACCTGGAAATATTTTTAAGTCTTGACAGTCTTGCTATCATTTCTTCTCCTACCCTTTGAAGTTCATGATCGCTGTATCTGTCTGAATAAAGGGTGAAATTTAAAATAGGAACATCGTCTATTTCAATGGGCTTGATCAGCCAGTTGGTAACTATGGGCGGCACCCTGTCAAGGTTCATCTGTATTTTGTTGTGAAGTTTTACAAGAGAGTTTTCCCTGTCTTCTCCCACAAAAAACCGCACAGTGACAATAGCTTTTTCTTTTGTGGACATGGAATATACATACTCAACCCCGTCAAGTTCCCATAGAAGTTTTTCAAGGGGTGTTGCCACAAGTTTTTCTATTTCTCCAGGGCTTGCGCCCGGCGCTTCCACATAGATGTCTGCCATGGGGACAACTATCTGGGGTTCTTCTTCCTTTGGGGTGATATAGATACTGAATGCTCCTAAGGCCAGGGAAATAATGATCAGCATAATAGACAGCTGGGAGGTTAAAAAAAGTTTTACAATATGGGTAAGAATGGAAATTTTTTTTTCAGCCATGCTTATTTGTATCCTATTGTTTCATTTCCCGTAAGTCCTGTAAGCACTTCAATTTTTTCACCAAACTTTTTTCCTGTTTTGATATAAACGGATTGCCAGGAGTTATCTTTTTTTACATAGACCTGCTCAAGCTGGCCCACAAGCATAACTGCTTTTTGCGGAATGAGAAGGGTCTTGTCTTTTGCAACGGGGATAAGAAGTCTTCCAAACATCCCTGGATAAATGCCGGGCGTATCTGGCAAGGCTGCCTTTACCAGGAAGGTCCGTGTGGCTGGATCCGCATAGGGTACGATTTCTTCTATTTTAGAGGGCACGGTTTTCCCCAGGGTTTTAATTTTAACGGAATACTCATTTCCCAGAATGACGCGGCTGATCAATCCTTCCCTTACATTGGCCTCAAGCCTTAAGGCGCCGCTGGTCTGGATAATTAAAAGCGGTTTTCCAGGTACGGCAAGATCTCCCGGGTCAATCATTCTTTCGGCCACAACACCGCTTGCAGGAGAGGTGATTTCAGAATATCCAAGCGCAATTTGGGCTTCTTTGACAATTTCCTGTGCCTGCCGGATGGAAGCTTTTGCCGATAGTTCCAGACCTTCAGATTTTTCTTTCCGTGCTTTTGCCTGAAGAAATTTTGATTTGTCAATTTCCAGGCTTTGAGATGTTACAATACCGGACTCAAAGAGTTTTTTTGTTCTATTGTACGCGGCTTCTGCCTGGTCAAGGTCGGCCGTAGCTTCATCCATGGATTTATAGGTCTGTTTTAGATTATTTTTTGCTACGACAAGCCCTTCCTTTGATTGTTTGTGCTGGGTTGCAAGCCTTCTTGCATCAAGCTGGATAAGAAGTTGTCCTTTTTTTACAACAGTACCTGGAACGATAGAGACCTTTAAAACCTGTGCGCTTATCTGGGATTCAATTATAGATTCGGTCAGCGGCCGGATGGTTCCCACAGCTTCGTACATCTGGGTGATTTCCTGTTTTTCCACTGTGGTCATATTTTCAGGATTAAAATCCTTTCTGGCTGTATCATCTCCTGAAAATCCCGGCTGTATTTTATCGTTCTCACAGGCGAAAAATAATAACAAAAGCGATAATAGAAAGATGAAAAGAAATTTTTTTTTCATGGCCCCACTCTTTTTGTTTCTTAATTGATTATTAAGGTTATCCTGGCACATAGTTTTTTATCGTCGCCGACATTGTGATACTCTTATAATTGTAATCGCCCTGGTTTTCAGGTTATCTGTAATCTTTATAGAGGATAGCATATTTTTCAGCCTTATAAGAAAATTTTCTGACAGTAATCCCAATGAGTCTGGCAGCTTTCTTAATATTTCCTTTGGTGTTTTTCAACGAATCCATTAGAATTTCTTTTTCAATATGGGCGACAGCATCTTCAAGGGTGCGGGGAAGAGTTTTGGATTTAATGCCTGTTTGAAGGGTGGCTGGAAGATGATAGCTGTGGATGGCGCCTTCATTACAGAGGATGACAGCGCGCTCAATACAGTTTTCAAGCTCCCTTACATTTCCGGGCCAGTGGTATTCCATCATCATGTCAATGGCAGGGGTTGTGATCCGTCTGATATCTTTGCCATGTTCTTTCCTGTATTTTTCAAGGAAATGGTCGGCTAAAAGAATGATATCTGTTTTTCTCATTTTAAGGCTTGGAATATAAATGGGGAAGACATTAAGCCTGAAATAAAGATCATCCCTGAATTTGCCTATTTGAACCATTTCTTCAAGATTGGAATTGGTTGCAGCAATAATTCTGACATCGCTTTTGATGGGCTTATATCCGCCCACCCGTTCAAATTCTTTTTCCTGCAGCACTCTTAACAGCTTTACCTGGGCGGAAAGTGCCATATTACCGATTTCATCTAAAAAAATACTTCCTTTATCCGCCATCTCAAATTTGCCTCTTTTCAGGTGGGATGCCCCCGTGAATGCTCCTTTCTCATGGCCGAACAACTCGCTTTCAATAAGATTTTCCGGTATGGCAGCACAATTTATTTTTATAAACGGGTTTTTATTTCTTGCGCTGTTATAATGAACTGAATTGGCAACAAGCTCTTTTCCTGTGCCGCTTTCTCCCCTTATAAGAACAGTTGCTGAAGAAGAAGACACCTGGGATATCATTTGAAGGACCTCTCTCATTTTATTGGAGTTTCCTATGATATTGGCAAAGCTGTATCTATTTTCAAGTTCTGATTTGAGTCGGAGGTTTTCTGTTTTTAACTGCTCTTTTTCAACCCGGATGGTTTCAATATGGATGACATGATGGGCAACCATGGCTGCTACAACGGATAAAAGCTTTTCTCCTTTTTCCAGGGATTTTTTGCCTTCAAAGGGACAATCTGCGCTGATGGCGCCAACGACACGACTATCCGTTTTTATGGGAACACAGATGTAAGAAAAGCCCTGACCTTCCACAATATCTCTTGATTGGGTTTTATCTAAAAATAACGGCTCTTCACTGATCCGTGGTACAACTGCCGGTTCTCCGGTTTGAATAACTCTGCCAATGATGCCTTCTCCGGGAAGGTACTTGATTTGCCGGGTGGTGTTTTCAGAAATGCCATGGGCAATTTCAATCCGGATTTCACCGGTTTCAGAGTTGATCAAAAAGATGATACCCCTGACCAGATTCAAGGATTCAGATAGAACACTTAATACTTTGAACAATGATTTTTTCATGTCCATGTGCTGGTTCAAGGCCTTTGAGATTTCGTACAGAAGCGAGACTTCTTCAAAAGATTTCATTTAAGGTTTTCCAAATAATTATTCATATAAGAGATTGCTTTCATATCATCATTGTTATAATTTATCTGTTTGGAATATTATTACATAAAATCGAATTCTATAACAAGTTATAATACTTTGCCAGGATGAAAAATGAAGAAAGATAAAAAGAAAAACGTTAAAGAAAGGGATGAAAACTTAACAAACCAGCAAAAAATTCTTGAAAAAATTCTGGAATCATCTCCTGTAGGAATTTGTCTTGTGGAAAACAGGGTTTTCAAGTGGGTGAACAATGAAATGCTTAAGATGTTTGGATATGAGAAAAAAGAAGACTTTGAAAATGCTGATGCTAACATGATTTACAACTCATATGAGGACTATGAAACTGCCGGGCAGATTATCTTTCATGATTTAAAGGAAATGGGTAAATCTGATTTTGATTTTGATTTGAAAAGAAAAGACGGCACCATTTTTAAAGCCCATATTATCATCACAAGCCCTGGCATTGAAAATTCCATTAAAAGCACCATTGTGATCATTACAGATATTTCTCAACGGGAGGTCGCCCAAAAAGCAAAAATGGAAAAAGAAAAGCTTCAAGGGGTTCTGGAAATGGCAGGCGCTGTCTGTCATGAGATTAATCAGCCTTTGCAAACCATTATGGGCTATTCAACCTTGTACCAGGACAATGACATCATTTCTTCACGGGAAATGAAGCATATTAAGGCACAGGCAAAACGGATCGGTGAAATCACAAAAAGACTTTCCAATATTACCCAGTATAAAACCATAAACTACCCGGGCGATACCAAGATAGTTGATATTTGGGGTTCAAGCGATGATAATTCATAGAGGGTTTGCCAATACGTTCAAGGACAAGACAGGTTTTCGAAAAATAATGAATATCCAAAAAAGACAATTAAAGGGAAAAAGGATATTTTGAACAAAAATATAACATTTGTGATCGGAGGGTGCAGAAGCGGAAAAAGTTCTTTTGCCCTGGATCAGGCCAACAAAATAATAGGGAAAAATAAATATTTTATTGCCACGTCCGTGCCAATGGATTCTGAAATGAGAAAACGTGTGGAAAGCCATCAAAAGGAGCGGGGAGAAGACTGGATAACCATTGAAGAGCCGATCATGATTCATGAAAAAATCAATCAATATTCTCCAAAAGCCGGTGTCATCCTGGTGGACTGCCTGACACTCTGGCTGTCCAATCTATTGGTTCATTCCTATAACGTAGCTCAAATTGATACGGCCATCATGCATCTGGAAGCGTGTCTTGAGCAATGTGAATGTCCCGTATTTCTGGTTTCCAATGAGGTTGGGTGTGGTATTGTCCCGGAAAATAAACTTGCCAGGCAATTCAGAGATTTTGCCGGGTTTGTCAATCAAAGGATGGCAAAAGTTGCCCATACGGTGGTTATGACAATTGCCGGAATTGATGTTCAGATAAAGCCGAGACCTTAAAATGCAGGACAACCATATTTAAATTATAAAAGACTAATGATAATGGGAAATTTTTTTACGGATTTAAGATCTGCAATTTTGTTTATCACCATTCTTCCGGCAGGAAAAAATGTGGCCTATTCCCCTTTGGGCATGATCAAGTTTTTTCCCGTTGTAGGGCTGATACTGGGTGGTCTGCTCCTTTTATTTGATATGTGCATTACACCCCTTTGGTCTGATATTGTGGTGGCCATCTTAGATGTTGTTTTTCTCGTTGTGGTGACTGGGGCATTCCATCTCGACGGCCTGGGCGACGCAGCAGACGGGTTGTTCAGTCATAGATCCAAACAAAAAGCTCTGGAGATTATGAAGGACAGCAGAACAGGGATGATGGGACTTGTGGCCATTTTTTGCGTCCTGGTAATTAAAATAGCTGGAATTTATTCCGTCAAAACAAGCGGAGCCCATTTTCAAACATTAGCCTTACTGTTGATTATTCCCTCTTATTCACGGTCGGCAATGATCTTTGGTATCCGATTTTTAGAGTATGGCAGAAAAGAAACTGGAACCGGGCTTGATTTTTTTGAAAAGGGCATTGGCTTAAAAGATTTTTTCTTTGTATTGATTCCAGTGGTTATTTCTCTTTTTTTGGGCTATAAAGGCCTGGTTTTGAACCTTGTTTTTTTAGCTACCCTGTTCCTGGTCCTGGGGTTTTATAAAAAGAAACTCAATTGTATCACAGGAGATATGCTGGGAGCCATGAGTGAGGTAACAGAAGCTGTTTTATTTTTGGCAACAGGGGGGGCAGTAATCTTTTAATCTGAAGGGCACACGTAAAAGGAAGAATTCAATGATTATCGGACATGGTGGCAATAGTAAGGATCTGGCAAAAAAATTAAGCTGTGCAGTTGATGATATCATTGATATGAGCAGTAATTTAAATCCTCTGGGGCCGCCAGAAACCATAGAAAAAGTTATTTTAGACAATTTAATTAAAATAAGATCCCTTCCAGAACCTGATGCTTTGACCATGCGAAAAGGGTTTGCAGGCTTTCATGGGATAGATCATACCCAGGTTGTGGCAGGGAACGGCACCACATGGTTTATTTATACCATACCCAAAGCCTTTGGCTCAAAAAAAGCTTTGATTTGCGGTCCTACCTATTCGGATTACAAAGATGCCTGTCTTATGCATAAAATTGACTTTCACCATTGCACAGCAACTGCTGAAAACAGTTTTAATCAGGATATTGATGAAATATCCAGGATGGCAAAACAGGCAGATACTATATTTATCTGTAATCCCAATAATCCAACGGGCTCACTTATTTTACGGGAAAAACTTGAGTATTTAATCCAAAAACATGAAAACACTATTTTTATTATTGATGAATCCTACCTTCCCTTTGTGGATAATGCTGATGAATATTCCCTGGTATCTAAGACTGGGTATGAAAATCTGATAGTTCTTTCCTCCATGTCTAAAATATTCAGGATCCCCGGGCTTCGAACGGGATTTTTAAGTGGCGCCCAGGGGCTTTGCGAAAAGATCATGGCCTATTATCAGCCCTGGAGCGTGAATGTATTAGCCCAGGCAGTTATTGAACATATCTTTGATCATCCTGAAAGAATTAAGCCCTTTTACGGGAAAACAAGAGCGTATATCAAGGAGGAGAAACAGGTATTTCTTGAAAGTCTTAAGGGCGCCCAAGGGATTAATTTATTTAAAACAAGCACCTATTTTATTTTGGCCGGTTTAACAAACGGAATGACATCAAAGGCTTTTTGCGAGAAGATCGGCCGGCAAAAAGTATTGATCCGGGATTGTTCCAATTTTTTTGGTCTGTCTGATCAATATGTGAGATTTTCCTTAAAGGAAAGACAGATTAATGAGCATCTGGCAGAACTGATAAAACAGGCCGTGAAAAATGATTGAAATTCAATGGTATGTTATTCTGGCAGCTTTTATACTTGATTTTGTCCTGGGCGATCCCAGAAGATTTCCCCATCCCGTGATTTACATGGGAAACGCCATAAGTTTTTTTGAAGACCCGTTCAGAAGATATTTCAAACAGCCTCTGGTTTCAGGTTTTTTCTTTGCTTCTTTCCTGATTTTATCTACATGGCTTGCGGCCTTTGTTATGATAAAGGTGAGTATCTATATCCATCCTGTTTTTGGAAATTTTGTCCAGGTGGTCCTGCTCTTTTTCTGTTTTTCATCAGCAAGTCTGGAAAAGGCGGCCTTAAGTGTTTTCCAGGCCCTCAAAGAGAATAATATTGAACGAGCCCGGGAAAAAGTTTCCTATATTGTGGGCAGGAACACCAAAAATCTGGATGAAAAAGGTGTGACCCGGGCCAGTGTGGAAACCGTGGCGGAAAATTTTGTGGATGGATTTTTATCCCCCTTGTTTTTTGCCATGATCGGTGGGGTGCCATTGGCGCTTGCCTATAAAATGGTCAATACCCTGGATTCAATGGTTGGGTATAAAAATGACACCTATCTTTTTTTTGGGCGATCCGCTGCAAGGATTGATGATGTGGCCAATTTTATCCCGGCACGGATCTCTGTTTTGATCATCTCCTTAAGTGCGCTTCTTCTTTCGTTTAAAAAAGGAATTTCAGCGGCAAAGATTGGATTTACCCAGGGTTTGCTTCACAAAAGTCCCAATGCCGGATATCCAGAGGCTGCTTTTGCAGGAGCTCTTAAAATAAGGCTTGGCGGCCCAAATATTTATCATGGCAAACTGGTTGAAAAGCCTTATATTGGAAAAGAATTTAAAGACCCTGAAAAAGAAAGCATAAAACAGGCATGTGACCTGATGATGCTCGCCTCATTTTCAGCAACCCTTATTTCCTGCTTTCTTCTTTTTATTTTTTAGGTTAATATTGATGAAGTTAAAGGATTCCATGCTGCCTGACAAACCTTTCAAGCTTGGCACCACGTCTTTTATTTTTCCGGATCATATCATCCCCAATGTAAAAAAACTGGGTCCGTTTTTTGATGAAATTGAACTGCTTGTTTTTGAAAGCCAACCCGCCTTTGTACTGCCCTCAAAAGACGATGTAAAAGTGCTTTTATATTTATCCCAAAGCCAGGATCTTACCTATAATATCCATCTTCCCATTGATGTGAGCCTGACCTGTGAATCTTTGGAAAAAAGACAGAAAGCCAGGGATACTCTTTTAAAGGTGATGGATCTTTTTGAACCTGTAACTCCCACCACCTACACCCTTCACCTTGATATGCCAGGGGATGTAAAAAAGGATATGGGAAATCAAAGCAAGCTTGCAAAATGGACAGACAACATCCGTCAAGGCCTGGAAGGCCTGTTAAAAGATATTGTTGATCCCTCTATCATCTCCATTGAAACCATTGATTACCCTTTTTCATTGATTGAAACCCTGGTGGAGGAATTTAACCTGTCCGTGTGCATTGATGCCGGCCACCAGATAAAATACAATTACGATCTTGTTCAAACTTTTGAGAAATATAAATCAAGGACGTCCATTATACATTTGCATGGCGTGGAGTTTTTTGATGATGCAATCAAAGACCACACATCCCTTGATAAATTGCCGGAAAAATACTTCAGGCAGGTTCAAATGATTCTGGAAGGTTTTACGGGGGTGGTCAGCTTAGAAGTGTTTAACATTGAAAATTTGAACCGGTCATTAAGTTTTCTTTCAAAGGTTTTTAATAATATTGCTCCAGATATTAATAATAAGTGAATCAAAATGCAGAACCTTCAAGGAGAATTGCTTGGCTTACATCGGATTAACTTGACAAAAAGCCACATCTTATTTTACAGTTGCACCCATAGTGTTTTCAATACAATAATCGTCAAAATTCACCATCATCGATGCTGAAAACAATTAGGATGAGTATGAAACATATGGCTCCAAGAATACTGGTTGTAGATGATCTTCCAATGAATATCGAGCTTTTGAAAGAGATCCTCACTCCGGAAGGATATATCGTTGATTCTGCTGAAAGAGGTGAAGAAGCTCTTGATAAAGTCTTTAATGACCCTCCAGACCTGATACTGTTAGATGTCATGATGCCTGGAATGAACGGTTATGAGGTATGCCGCAAGATTAGGGGCAACAAGTCTTTACCATATGTCCCTATCATTTATATAACCGCAAGTGAACTCGAACAAAAAAATATCATAGAGGGTTTGGGTGCGGGCGGAGATGACTACATTTGTAAACCTTTTGAAATAGCAGAATTGCTGCAAAGAATTATTTCCTGTTTGCGTGTTAAAGGACTATATGACGAATTGGCAAAGACAAAAGCAGAGTTGTCCCGATACGTCTCTTTATCAACACGGAGAATGGTTGAGAATAAAATTCAACACGGCCAGGCAGAGCCTCTGGACCGAGATGCCTATGTGACCATCCTGTTCTCTGATATTCGGGGATTCACCCAAATTGCAGAAGGAATGGCCCCGGCAGATGTCTTTGCTAAACTGAATATCAATATTGGAAAGCAACTCAGAATTATTGCAAGATATAAAGGTATTGTTGAAAAGCTCAACGGTGACGAGGTTATGGCTATATTTGACGGCCCGGATATGGGTGCTAACGCCCTTGGGTGTGCGCTTGAGATCATCCAGGAATTGTCAGAATCAGGAGATAATGGAGAAGCTGACTTGTTTAATGTGGGTATCGGCATCAATACAGGCAACATTTATCTGGGTAGCCTGGGCAATGAATTTTTCAGGGATTATACTGTTATCGGAAACACTGTCAATATAGCGGCTCGTCTTTGTGGACTTGCCGATAAGTTTCAAGTTCTCTTTACTGAAACAACCCTGACATCTATTAATCAGGAGCAATTTTGTTTTCAGTCCATTGGGAAAAAGATGTTAAAAGGATTGAGCAAACCCATAGAAGTGTTTAAAGCGACCCTGTAAAGAGTGCTGTTCATATTCAAGAAATCTTCAGGATACCTGTAAAATAGGAATAGGTCCCATGGAAAATAAAGCCATTCAAAAACCCTATAATGGACGGAATCCATTGAAAAAAAAACTGATTATAATTGAAATACTGATCTTCCTCATACCCGCCCTCTGTGTTGTTTATATTTTTTATCAAAAATCGGTCTCATTTGATATCAATCAACTCGTAATTATTGTTGCCGTCCTCTGTCTCATTCTGGGTGGGTTGCTTTTACTCAGGCAGGTATTTGATCGGATTTTTATGATCCAAAATGTCATGAAGAGTGCTGAACAAGGGGAACAATATGTTCGGGAAGTACAAAAAGACACGGACGAGTTGCATGATATTACAAAATCTTTTAACAAACTGCTTGATAATTTCCAGGCATCCAACCAAGAGCTTCAGCGCAGCATCGAGGAAATCGCGGAAAGAAAAAAAATTGCGGCTGCTCTTCAACTTGCAAAGGAACAGGCAGAGGAAGCCAATATGGCCAAAAGTCGATTTCTTGCCAATATGAGCCATGAATTTTTCACTCCACTCAATGCGGTTATCGGGTTTTCTCAGCTGCTGAACGCCAAGACCCATGGAGAACTGAATGAAAAACAGATAAAATATATCCAGAATGTGATGGAAAGCGGGCAACACCTTATGAGGCTGGTAAAAGGAATTCTTGAGCTTGCAAAAATTGAAACAGAGACTGTGCAACTGAAATTATCAGCGTTCAACATCAAGGATGAATTGCAAGGCGCAGTAAATCTGATCCTGGCAACTGCTGAAAAAAAACAAATCGCCCTTACATCGGATCTTCAGCCAGATATGCAGCCCATAACTGCAGATCAGGAGAAATTTAAACAAATTGTCCTTAACCTTCTAAATAATGCTGTGAAATTTACACCCATTGGGGGCTCGATTGTTCTCTATGCAAAGACAATGATGGGTTCCGAGTTACAAGCTTCGGGTTCTGGAGAACCAAATACTCCATCCCAATTATTGGATACTGGAATGAATTTCTTTCAAATTTCCATATCAGACACAGGTGTTGGCGTCAAACCTGAAGATCAGGAAAGAATTTTTTCCATATTTGAACAAGTGGATATGTCCTCAAAAAGACCGTTCAATGGAACTGGATTGGGACTTGCAATGAGCCGTAAGTTTGTGGAACTCCACAAAGGAAAGATCTGGGTGGAAAGTGAAGGAAAAGATAAAGGAAGTCGGGTTACCTTTGTTCTGCCACTTAGATAGTGACGGACTGAAAAGTTAAATTATTTGTAACTATTCAGCTCTTATGCTTGAAACCGCCCTGTCCGATGGATATTTTTGTTCGATGCTAAACGCTTAACCTCCTGCAAATATACATCAGACAGGGCTTTGAGATTACTTGTTTTAACGGGCTAAACAATTACAATTATTTTTTATATCTGTAAGAAGCTCTGTATGTTTTTATAAATGACAGGAAAAGTTAAGATGCCTTTGGTTCAAAAAAGACGGGAAACCCGTCAAATAAGTATTGGAAATGTTAAGATCGGTTCTGGGGCGCCTATTTGCGTCCAATCCATGACCAATACCCAGACACAGGATGTGAAAGCTACGACCCGGCAGATTCTTGCCCTTGAAAAGGCAGGGTGTGAAATCATAAGGGTTGCCGTTCCAGATATGGAAGCTGCCCTGGCCATTGAGAAGATCAAACAGCAGATCACCATCCCAATAATAGCAGATATTCATTTTGATTACAGGCTGGCCCTGGCATCTGCAAAGGCAGGTGTGGATGCTTTAAGAATAAATCCCGGCAATATTGGGGAAACAAAAAAGATCAGGGCTGTGGTGGATTGTGCAAAAGATCATGGCATCCCCATAAGAATCGGTGTGAATGCAGGCTCCCTTGAAAAGCAGATTGAAAAGCGTCTTGGAACAACGGCCGAGGCTCTGGTGGAAAGCGCTCTCAGCAATATAAAAATTCTTGAAGATTTAAATTTTTATGACATTAAAGTTTCCATGAAAGCCTCGGATGTTTCAAGGACGGTGAAGGCTTACCAATTATTATCTTCAAAAACCAATGTTCCTTTTCATGTCGGGGTAACAGAGGCAGGTGGCCTTTATGCCGGCATCACAAAATCAGCCATTGGCATCGGCATGCTGCTGGCCCAGGGCCTTGGTGATACTATCCGGGTATCATTGACAAGGGATCCCGTTGAAGAAATCAGGACAGGGTTTGAGATCTTAAGGGCTTTAGGGATCAGAAGCAGGGGACCGGAACTTATTTCCTGTCCAACGTGCGGGCGGTGTAAGATCGATCTTTTTAAAATTGCGGAGAAAGTAGAAAAAGCTTTACTTGAACATCCTTCCCAGATTAAAGTTGCTATTATGGGATGCATTGTAAACGGTCCTGGTGAAGCAAAAGAAGCAGATATAGGTATTGCAGGTGGTGATGGCATGGGGATTTTATTTAAAAAAGGAAAAGTGATTCGAAAAATACACCAGGATCAGCTTGTGGACCAATTGCTGGGCGAAATTGATAATATGACAAAGACTTCGGAGGAATTTAATGGCACAAAAGAATAAATCAGCGATCTCGCCAACCCGGGAACAAGATTATGCTGCATGGTATCAGGAAGTGGTTAAAGCATCAGACATGGCTGAAAATTCACCTGTCAGGGGATGCATGGTGATAAAACCATGGGGATATGCGCTTTGGGAAAATATAGTGCACCAGATGGATATAATGTTTAAGGAAACCGGGGTAAAAAATGCTTATTTCCCTTTGTTTATACCCTTGAGTTATCTTGAAAAAGAGGCAGAGCATGTGGAAGGTTTTGCTAAAGAGTGTGCTGTTGTCACCCATCACAGACTTGAAAAGGATGGTAAAGGCGGTTTAAAACCAGCGGGAAAACTTGCCGAACCGTTAATTGTCCGCCCCACATCTGAAACCATTATTGGGGAATCCATGGCCAGATGGACGTCAAGTTACAGGGATCTTCCCCTTCTTTTAAATCAGTGGGCCAATGTGGTTCGGTGGGAGATGCGGACCCGGATGTTTTTAAGGACCAGTGAATTTTTATGGCAGGAAGGTCATACTGCCCATGCCACAGAGGCCGAAGCAAAACAGAGAACCATGCTCATGCTGGATGTGTATACAAAATTTGTTGAAGAATATCTGGCCATGCCCGTGATCCGGGGCCAAAAAACTGTTTCAGAACGATTTCCCGGAGCTGATGATACCATTTGTATTGAATCCATGATGCAGGACAAGAGGGCTCTTCAAGCAGGCACTTCCCATTTTCTAGGTCAGAATTTTGCCAAAGGATCGGATATTAAATTTCAGAACGAGGAAGGCGAAGAATCCTATGCCTGGACCACATCATGGGGAACCTCCACCCGGATGATCGGCGGGATGATCATGGTGCACTCGGATGATGATGGCCTAGTGCTTCCGCCACGGGTGGCTCCGGCCCATGTCGTCATTCTTCCGATTTTTAAAAAAGGTGAAGATAGTCGCATCATCATGGAAAGCGTTAAGGGCCTTAAAGATGTCCTGAAAGAAAAATTATTTCATGGCAGAAAGATCCAGGTAGAAATTGATGATCGTGATATCGGCGGCACCAGGGGTTGGGACTGGGTAAAAAAAGGTGTTCCCGTCCGGATTGAACTGGGCCCCAGGGATATTCTAAACAACAGCGTTTTTATGGCCAGAAGGGATGAACCCACAAGCTTGAAACAATCCATGAACAGAGAAGAATTTATCGATCAGATCACAGATATTCTGGACAATATTCAGGATAATCTTTTTAACAGGGCAGTTAACTATCAAAAAGAACACACTTTTGAAATTGATGATAAAAAAGCATTTTATAAGCTCTATAAAAATACCAAAGGATATCATAATGGTGCCTTTGTCATGGCTCATTGGTGCGGATCTGAAAAATGTGAAGAAAAAATAAAGAAGGATTTGTCCGTTACTATACGGTGTATTCCTTTTGACAGTCCTATAGAAGATGGCAAGTGTATTTCTTGTGATAACGCAAGCTCAAGAAGGGTTCTTTTTGCAAAAGCTTATTAAGCATTGTCTATGATCAGGATTACCGACATACTGGATAAAAT